>Ga0265293_10000658_pt1 | contig 80514 bp, 62 predicted proteins | sample Munlanlewell138R_FD_192505 | JGI IMG/M metagenome (GOLD analysis project Ga0265293, IMG submission 192505) | Leachate microbial communities from a municipal landfill in Southern Ontario, Canada - Leachate well 138R | ecosystem: Engineered > Solid waste > Landfill > Unclassified | place: Canada... | reverse complement strand
GCCTGGTTGCTGCCGCTGCCCGGATAGGCGGCATCGCTGCGGCCGGTGCATTGGGCGGGCGTGCCGCCATCGGCGCGCACGTACCAGGTGGTGGCCGCCATGGCCGGCAGGGCGCCGACGCACAGGAAGGCGAGCAGGGTCGAGCTGAGCCAGCGTGTCCAGCGCGAGGCTGGGCTGGTGGGTCTGTATTGCGTGGACATCGAGCGAGATACCTCTGGCCCCACGAGGGGCAAATTGCGAACAGAATGGCCGCTCCCGGAAACGGGATGGCAATGGATATCAGGGGGGATGGGCACCGGCGGCCAACTTCCAGGACGGCGCCGGGCAGGACTGGGCCGGCGACGTACCGTCGGCCGGGTTCGAGGAGCCCATCAGGCCGGAGGATCGATCGGCGCAGGAATTCCTGCGCGATCCAGGCCTTCGCTGGCATCGAACCGACAGGTGCACTGCCGACCGACGTTCAGGCGAAGACGCTTCACGCGTGGCAGATGCCGCGCCTTTGGTCCCACCAATCCGACAGGCCCCTGCAACGTCGATTCTGGACGAATCGCCGTTGGCGAACCGGAACGGCGGTCACAGTATGAGCAAATGACCTCACCATCCGGAGCCAAGTCACGGAACGGCAAAGGTTTTCAGCTGGGGGCGCTATTCGTGACCCGGGTCACGGCGCAGCCAGACGCGCCCTGGCAGGGTGCGCTCGGCAAGCGGGAAGCGAGCTGGCGCAATGGCGTGGGCCGGCTCTGCAGCTTCGGTCTCGGTGGCTGCCGCGGCGCCCGCCACCGCCGTGCCTCGCAGCAGGTGCATGTAGCGTTCCAGCAGGCCGCACAGCATCCAGTAGCTGCCCATGACCCGGCCTTCGAGGAACGGGCTGCCATACAGGTTGCCCAGCGCCATGCACAGGGTCGCCACGGTGAATCCCAGCGCAAGTGCGCGTGCCTCGGCATTGTCCTGCGGCGCGCTTCGTCGCAGGTGTCCGGCGAGACGGAACAATGCGAACAACAGCCACAGCAGCGCGACCAGCCCCTGCAGGCCGGCCTCGGCCAGGGTCAGCACGTAGAAGTTGTGCGCGTCCATGTGCTTCCACTTGGAATACTTGCCGATCTCGTCGGGGAAGCGGTGCAGGCCGACCCCGGCCGGATGTCGCTCCCACATTTCCATTGCGCCGGCCCAGATCTCCCAGCGGCTGACCGTGGAGACGTCGAACTGTTCGCCGCCGTGGGGCCCGCGCTGTTCGGTCTTGTCCACGCGCTGCTCGACGCTGCTGGGCAGGTAGCCACCGAGGAAGATCAAGACGCCGGAAAGGATCGCGGCGAAGACGATGTTGCGACGCAGGCTGAGCACCGCCACGGCCACCAGGGCGATGAAATAGGACTGCCGCGAGTAGGTGAACAGGATACCCAGGCCCAGCACCACCACGCCGAACACCGCGGCGCTGCGCCAGGCGCGCTGGCCGCGCAGGAACAAGGCCAGCGCCAGGAACATCGGCAGGTACATGGCAAAGTACACGCCGGCGCGGTTCGCGGCGGAGATTTCCGGGCCGAACGGCCCCGTGGAGCGGTGCGTCTCCTGGAAATGGGTGATGCCGAAGTCCAGCGCCTGGCGGATCGCCTGCACGCCGCCGACCACGGCCACCACCAGGGTGAGGATGATCAGCAGGCGCACATGTCGGAACTCCAGCCGCGAGCGCAGCATCACGAAGTACAGCAAGGGCGAGAAGATCGCCGTCTTCAGGTAGGTGATGTCGTCCATGGTGTTGCCGGGGGCACGGGTCATGGCGATGACCAGCCCCAGGCCAAGGGCCAGGAACCACAGCAACAAGGGCGTGCGCAGGCGTGCCGGCGAAGGCGGCGGATCCGGGTCGTGGTGCAGCATCATCATCACCACGGTGGCCAGCATCAGCAGGTTGGCCAGGTTGAGCCCGGTGATGCCGGTGTCGATCGCCAGGCGCGCCTCGTACACCATGTAGACGACCAGCACACCGAGCAGCAGGCGCAGGATCATGGCGGGTTCTCGCGCGCCCCCTCATCGAGGAATCGCCGCGCCCACAGTTCGAGACTGAGGATCAGCCACAGGGCCTCGCTGCAATCGTCCGCGCCGGACAGGTGCTGCTGCAGGCACTGCTCGGCTGCGTGCGGGTCGATCAGGCCGCGTTCGCGGAAGGCGCGGCTGGCGAGCAGGTCACTGGCCAGTTCGCGCAACGGCCCGCGGAACCACCTGGCCAGGGGCAGGCCAAAGCCCTGCTTGCGCTTCTCCAGCACGTCCGGCGGCAGCCAGCGCGCTGCGACCTGGCGCAGCAGGTATTTGCCGCGCCCGCCGCGGATGCGCAGGTTGGCCGGCAGGCTGGCGGCAAACTCCACCAGGCGATGGTCGAGCAGCGGCGCGCGGCTTTCCAGCGAATTGGCCATGCTCATGCGGTCGACCTTGACCAGGATGTCGTCGGCCAGGTAGCTGGCGAAGTCGATGGCCACGATGCGGTCGAGCGGGTCGCGTGGCAGATCCTGCGCCCAGGCCGCGGCCAGCGTCTCGTAATGGCTGCCCCTTTCGCCCAGCAGGGCCTGCGCGCGCTCGACGCGGGTCAGGGCGACGACACTCAGGTAGTTGTCGGGAAACGGCAGGCGCAGGCTCTCGGCAATGCGCAGCAGGCGACGGCGGTTGCTCCCCCCCAGCAGATGGCCGCCCAGCGTCGCGACGGCGGCGGCGAGCGGCTTGAGCGCGCCCAACTGATGCAGGCGCAGGTAGCGCAGGTAGCGTGTGTAGCCGGCAAACGTTTCATCGCCCGCGTCCCCGCTGAGGGCCATCTTCACGTGCGAGCTGGCCAGTTGCGCGACCAGGTAGGTGGGCAGGGCGGAGGCGTCGGCAAAGGGTTCGTCCAGGTGCCATACCAGGGTGTGCAGCAGGGCTACCGCATCCGGGTCCACCATCAGTTCATGGTGTTCGGTGCCGAGCAGGTTGGCGACGCGGCGCGCGTCGTCCAGTTCATTGAACTCCGCTTCGCGAAATCCGATCGAGAAGGTCTTGACCGGTTGGGTCAGGTGCCGCGACATCAGGGCGACCACCACCGAGGAATCGAGCCCGCCGCTGAGGAAGGCGCCAAACGGCACGTCCGACACCAGGCGCGAGGACACCGCCTGCTCCAGCAGGTGGGCCAGCTCCTCGCCCGCCTGGGCTTCGCTGGCGCGCGTCTTGGGCTCGAAGCGCAGTTGGTAGTAGCGCTGGATGCTGGCCTTGCCGTCCGCATAGCGCAGGTAATGGCCGGGCGCCAGCTTGCGCACGCCGGCGAGGATGCTGCGTGGCGATGGTACGTAGCCGAACGCGACGTAGCCGCGCAGGGCCTCGCGATCCAGTCCTGCCGCGAAACCCGGGACCTGCAGCAGGGATTTCAGCTCACTGGCGAACAGCAGGCGGCTGGCCTGCTCGGCGACGTACAGCGGCTTCTCGCCGAAGCGGTCGCGCGCCAGCAGCAGCACCTGCCTGCGCGCATCCCACAGCGCGATCGCGAACATGCCGTGCAGGTGGGCGAAGCAGCCTTCGCCCCAGGCGATGTAGGCCTCGACGATGACCTCCGCTTCGCTGCGTGTGCGGAAGCTGTGGCCCAGTCCGGCCAGTTCCTCGCGCAGTTCGCGGAAGTTGTAGATTTCACCGTTGAATACCACGTGCACCTGGCCATCGCTGCTGGTCAGTGGCTGGTGGCCGGAGGCCAGGTCGATGATCGCCAGTCGGCGCATGCCGAGCAGCGCGCGCGCGTCGCAGAACACGCCTTCGTCGTCCGGGCCACGATGGCGGATCACCTGGTTCATGGCGTGCGCGTCGCGCACGTCGGGTGGCGCGGCGCCAGGGGCAACGACGTAGCCGGCGATTCCACACATGTCAGCGCGCTCCGGTGGGGTGGCGGGCGACGCCTGCAGGGTCGCGCGGTGGGGCCGCCGGCGGTAGCGGCGCGGATGGCGCGGGTGCACCCGGCTCGGCAGGCGCGGGCGGTGGCGTGGCCGGGTCGCCATCCACGCTGCCAGTGTAGGCGGCCAGCAGACGATCGATCACCTGCTCGCGTGAAGCGCACCGGGCGACCACGCTGCGGGCGTTGTGCCCCAGCGTTGCCAGCTGCGCGTCGCTGGCGCCATCCATGGCGCGCAGCGCCGTGGCAAGGCCGTCCAGGTCACCGGGTGCGTGCAGCCAGCCGGTCACGCCCGGTTCGATCAGATCCTCGCTGCCGCTGACGCGCGAGGCCAGCACCGGCAGGCCGCAGGCCATGAACTCGAGCAGGGTATTGGACAGGCCCTCGACCAGCGAGGGCAGGACGCCGGCATCGGCCTGCGCGAGCACGTCGGCAACATCGTCGCGATGGCCAAGGAAGGTGATACTGGCGGTGCAGCCCAGTTCGCCGGCGAGCCGTTCGAGCGCTTCCTGCTGCACGCCGGAGCCGACCAGCCACAGACGCCGGTCCGTGCGCCCGGCAAACACCCGTGCCCAGGCGCGCAGGAGGGTGGGCAGATCCTTCTCGGGCGCCAGCCGCCCCACATACAGCAGGGTGCGCGGCGTGCCGGCGGCGCGCGGCTCGCGCTGCGCGGAGAAATGTGTGAGGTCCACCGCGTTCGGGATGGCATGGATGCGCTCGCGCGCGATCCCCAGGCCAGCCAGGTGGCCGGCAATGCGCGAGCTCACCGCCTGCCAGCCGTCGGCGCGCCGCCATAGCGGGCGCAGCGCGCGCGTCAGCGGGTTGCCTGGACTGCGCAGCAGGCCGTCGCGCAGCTCCCACACGCCGGCGACCTTGACGAGCGTGCGCAATCCCAGCACCGGCGCGACCAGGCAGCACACCGCGGCCAGGTGGTGGGCGATGTGCACGTGCGCCACGTCGTAATGGCGTGCATGCCGGCGCAGGAACAGGGCCATGCGCGCCATCATCACCAGCCCGCCAAGAACGCGCAGGTGGGGGTAGGCCAGGCGCGCCACGGCCAGGCCGCGATAACGCTCGACCGATGCCTGCGCCCCGTCGATCAGACGCGGCGTGAGCACGCTGACGCGGTGGCCGCGCTGGTGCAGCGCCTCACCCAGGGTGCGCACCTGATATTCCGACCCGCCGCCACGGCGTGGCGGGAACTCGCTTTCCAGCACCATCAGGATGCGCAGCCGGTGCGGGGGCGCGGCTGCAGGCCGCGTCGGACGGCGGATGGGGCTGGCCTGGCTCACGCGGCCTCCAGGCAGTGCCGGTAGACGGCCAGGGTCTCGCGCGCCAGCCGCTCCGGCGAGTAGCGGTCGGCCACCCGCGCGCGCGCAGCCTCGCCCATCGCCTGGCGGCGCGGCGCATCCGCGCACAGTTCGGCCAGCGCGGCGCCCAGGGCAACACCGTCGCCGCTGTCGAACAGGATGCCGGACACCTGGTCTTCGATCAGCTCCGGGTTGCCGCCCACGCGCGTGGCCAGCACCGGGCAGCCGGCGGCCATGGCTTCGATGACGACGTTGGACAGGCCCTCGTCGCGCGAGGGCAGCACCAGCAGGTCCGCGGCCTGCATCAGGGCCGGCGCGTCGCGGCGCTCGCCGAGGAAACGCACCACCCGCTCCAGGCCCAGCTCGCGTGACTGCGCTTCCAGGTCCGCGCGCAGTGGGCCGCTGCCGGCCAGCGCGACCTGGGGTCGTTGCGCTGGCGCCAGGGCAGCCAGCGCGCCGAGCAGCAGTTCGACGTTCTTCTGATGCGCCAGGCGGCCCACGAACAGGGCCAGCGGGCGGTCGGCCTGCGCGCCCAACGCCAGGCGCAGCGCTTCCCGTTCGGCGGCGGCGAGCGGGGCGGGCGGATCGACCGCGTTGGCGATCACGAATTGTGGCGGGTGCGCGCCGATCTGCGCGCGCAGGTAGTCGGCCACGCCGCGCGAGTTGGAGATCACCGCGCGGGCCTGGCGGCAGACGCGGCGCTTGAGCCGCCACTGCAGGGGGGTCAGCCCGTGGCCCATGTCGCGCATCGAGGCGATCATCCGTGCGCCCGGCGCCAGGCGTAGCGCGAGCGCCGTCCACAGCTCGGCGGTCAGCGAAAAGCAGTGGATCACGTCAAAGCGGCCGCGGCGCAGGAAGCCCACCAGCTCGTGCAGGAAGCGCAGGTCGATGGGGCGGCGCTTGGCCACCAGGTGCACGGTCGTACCGGCCTGTTCGATGTCGTCCACAAGGAAGGAAGGGTTGCGGAAATAGGCCAGCTCCACATGACACTGCGCACGCGGCAGGGCGCGCAGCAATCCGGCGATCTGCCGCTGGCTGCCGCCGACTTCCATTTCGTCGCTGACGATGAGCACGCGCAGCAGCTCAGCCATGGGCCGCCTCCAGCAGGTGCCCGAACAGGCGTCCCGATTCGATGCGCACGTCGAATTCCAGTTCCACCTTGCGCCGTCCGGCGGCGGCAAACGCGTCGCGCAGTACCGGGTCGTCCAGCAGGCCGACGATGGCGTCGGCCAGGGCATGCGGGTCACGCGGTGCCACCAGGCGTCCGCTGATGCCGTCGTCGATCAACTCGGGGATGCCGGAAACGCGCGTGCTGACCACCGGCAGGCCGGCGGCGAGCGCTTCGGTCAGCACGTTCGGGATGCCGTCGGCGTTGCCTTCCGGGGTCACCACGCAGGGCATCACCATGAGGGTCGCGGCATGCATCGCTTCGCGCACCTGGGTGGACGAGCGGGTACCGGCAAAGGTGACCCGGTCACGCAGGCCCAGGGCGTCGCGCTGCGCCTCCAGGCGCGCGCGTTCCGCGCCGTCGCCGATGATGAGACTGTCGAAGGCAACCCCGCGCTGCGCCAGTTTGGCCAGCGCCGCAAGCAGCACGTCGAAGCCCTTGATGGGATCGAGCCGGCCGACCGACAGCAGCTGGTGCGGCCGGCGCCCATCGCGGCGGTAGGCGATCTGCGTGGGGTCGAGCGCGGAATGCACGACCTGGATCGGAATCGCCCCGGGGGTGGCCATCCAGCGTGCCATGTGGCGCACGTTGTTGCGCGTGATGGTCACGGCCAGGGCCGTGCTGGCGAGCTTTTCCGTCATCATCTGGTCTTCGACGAAGATGTCGTGGGCGCGGCTGGTGAAGGAAAACGGCCGTCCGCTCAGGCGCGAGATGAACCACGCGGCGGTGGCCGGGTAGGTGGCCCAGGGCGCATGGATGATGTGCGGGTCGAACTGGCGTATCCAGCGCCATTGCCCGGCGACGCGGCACAGCGTGCCCAGGCTGAGGATCAGCGCGCGCGGCTGGCGCCACATTCCGGTCAGCAGGGTGGCCAGGAAGCCGCCTACCACGCGCGGATGGCGCGCCGACAGGGCGAGCATGGCGAGCATCGAGCGCACGGCGCCGGCCGGGTGCCGGGTGCGCTCGAGCAGCTCGGCGGCACCGGGCTGGACCATCGTTTCGCTGGGCGGCTTGAGCGAGAGGATGCCGAGTTCGGCGCCATGGCCGGCCAGCGCATGCAACTCGCGCAGGATGAAGGTTTCCGACCAGCACGGGAACAGCGAAACCACGTAGAGCACGCGCAGCGGCGGGCTGGCCCGGACATCATTCATGCGGCGGCGCCGGGTTGGTGGTCGGCTGCCAGGTCGTGGCCGCCGCGCCGCGCAGGAAATCGAGCAGGCCGAGCGCGGCATAGCCGTTCATGCGCACGAAGGTGGCGGCGATCTGTGCAGGCCGCCAGCGCGCCAGCGTCGGCACCCGCCACGCCAGCGCGGCCAGGGCGTAGAAGGCCAGCTGTGCCAGGGCCAGCAGCAGGTAGTGGCGGCTGTCCACGGCCAGCACGAGATTGGCCAGCAGGGCCAGCGCCATCAGCCAGGGTGCCGCCAGGCGCAGCCACTTGTGACCCCACAGGCGCCAGGCCAATGGGTGACGCCACGGCAGCAGCAGGCCCGGGTCGCGCGCGATCAGCTGGAAGTTGCCGGCCAGGGTGCGCCGCTTGCGCGCCGCTTCGATGGCAGGATCGGCGCTGGCGTGATCGAAGGCCAGGGCATCGCTGGCGAAGCCCACGCGCGCACCGCCGGCCGCAACCGCCAGCGGGATCCACAGGTCATCGAGGATCAGCCCCGGCGGTATGGGTGGAATCAGGGCGCGCCGCGCCGCGTACAGGGCGCCGCTGGCGCCGGTCACCGAGCCGCTGATGGCCTCCTGCTCGCGCACGAAGCGCTCGTAGCGCCAGTAGGCATCGACGCTGCGGGCGAAGCCGCGATCGTCGGCCGGCTCGAACACCAGCGCACCGCTGACCGCGCCCACCCGCACATCGACCAGGATGCGCAACAGCGCGCGCAGCGCACCGGCGTCGATACGCTGGCGCAGGTCGCAGAACAGCACCACCTCGGCGTCGAGGTGCGCCAGCACGTCGCCGAGGCAGGCCGACTTGCCGCGCCTTGCGGCGAAGGCGTGTACCTGGATGCGTGGATCGCCGTGGGCGCGGGCCAGCGACACGCTGTTGTCATCGCAGCCATCGCAGGCGACGTGGATGCGCAGCAGTTCCGGCGGGTAGTCCAGCGCCAGCAGGTTGTCCAGCTTGCGCCGCAGCATGGCTGCGCCGTTGTGCACCACCAGCAGCACGTCCACGCGCGGTTCCCAGTGGGCTTCCAGATAGCCCGGGGGGCGCGGCGCGAGGCGCGCGCGCAGCCAGATCACCAGCGGGTAGCCGACATAGGTGAAGGCCAGCAGGGTCAGGCAGATCCACAGCAGCAGGGCCAGCATGCGATCAGCCCTGGGCCGGTCCGAGCAGACGCCCGCGCAGGCGCTCGTAGCGCCGGTTGCCGAGCACGTGCTTGGCCGCGCCGAGCAGATCGTGGCGCAGCTGTGCACGCAGGTCCACGAGGCGGGATCCATCCAGCCAGGCGGCCAGGCGGGCCTCGTCCAGGTCGGCCGTGACCGCCACGCGCGGCAGGATGCGGCTGCCGGCGTCGGCACGCAGATGGCCCGGGCGCGAGCCGAGCACGTGCCGGTAACCCAGATCGCGCGCGCGCGGGAGCAGGCCCGGCGGCGCGCGTCCGCCGGGCGGCGCCAGCAGGGTGACCGGCTGGCCGATGTGCTCCTCGATCTCGCCGCGTGAACGCGCCAGCTGGACGTCCAGCGCGATTGAATCGAGGTCGTCGAAATAGCGATGCTCGTAACCGTGCGACTGGATCGACATGCCGCTTTGCGCCATCTCGCGCAACTGTGCCCAGCTGGCGAAATCGCGTCGACCCACACTGGCGGGATTGATGAAGAAGTCGGCGCGCAGCCCGCGTGCCAGCAGCTCCGGCCAGGCGACCGTGTAGTTGCTGAGGTGGCCGTCGTCGAAGGTGAGGGCCACGCTCTGCCCGTCCGCGCCGGCGAGCAGGTCACGGGCGCAGCCGACCCCGCGGCCACCGGCCTGGGCCAGATCCAGCTGGGCGAGGAACGCGTCGCGCTCGACCGTGTAGTGCGGATCCTCGCCAGCCACGCTCACGCCCGGCGCGCGTACCGCGTGGTACATCAGGATGGTGCGGCGCGGTGGCGGCAGGACGGGCGGCATGGCTTTGCTCAGCGATGCCAGGCCAGGGCGAGGCCGAGAATGTTGTCGGTGTAGCTTTGCCCGGGGGTGTCGCTGTCACGCCGCAGCCGTGCGTAGCTCGCGATCCACTCCCAGTGCCGGGTGCTGCGCCAGGACAGGCGCGCGCCGTAGCTGCGGTCGTCGTCATTGCGGTCGAGCGACAGATAGGTGCGGTTCTCGCCGCCGCAGTACACGGTCAGGGTCGTGAGCGGGGTGAACGACCAGGCGAAATCGGCGTACAGCCCGCGCGAACGCTGGTCGGACTCGGTGTCGTCGAGATAGCTCAGCTTGCGCAGGAACGGGGCGACGGAAAGGCGATAGCGTGCGGTGCTGCGGCCGTAGCCCAGGCGCAGTTCGCGCGCCCGGTACACATCCGGGGAAATGACCACGCCGTTGAGGCCGCTGCCGATGCCCAGTTCGCCCGGTTGGCCGATGCGGCTGGGGTCGATCGCCAGTTCGCTGGCCGCATCGACGAGGCTGTCGGCGACGTGGATCGACAGCGCGTCGGTAGCGCTGGGGTTCCAGGTCAGGGTGGCATTGGCGAGCACGCCGTCGTGCACGCCGCTGCCGCGCGTGAAGTCGATCCGGCTGTAGCCGAGATTGCCGACCAGGTCGATGCTGCTGCCATCGTGGCTGTAACCGGCGTACAGGTCGGTGCGGTCGTAATCGGATGTGTCCGGATCGAGGTCGAAGCGCGCGCGCTCGAAGCGCAGGTTGCCGGTGACCAGGTCACCCTGGCCGAGCAGGTAGAGCAGGCGACCGGCGCCGCTGATGCGATCGCCGTTGAAATCCTTGCTGACCTCGGCGTAGTTGCGCGTGTAGCGCAGATCCAGCTGGCCGCGCAGCGCGTCGGAGAAGTGCGCGCGCAGGGTCGGCCCGGTACTGAACACGTTGGTCTGCTGCTGGTTGTCCGGATCGTTGTTGGCCAGCACGTTGATCGGTTGCCGGCCGACATAGTCCTCCACCACCCAGTCCAGCCGGTCGGGGCTGATGTGCCAGGCTGCCGAGCCGGAAACCACCGCCGCAAACTGGCTGTTGAAGGTGCCGGACAGGTACTTGCGGTATTCGATCGTGCCGGCGGCCAGGGCCGAGAGGCTCGCACCCTGCTGGTCCAGCGAGAAGGCGAGCCGGGGCGCGAGGATGTTGTCGCTGCGCGCGTCGGTCTCGCTCTGGGTCACGTTGTCATCGTGCAGCCAGCCGATGCCGACGGTGTAATCGAGCACCGGTTTCGGATTGCCGGCACACGGGAGCAGTGCGCAGGTCAGGCCCAGCAGCGCAGGCAGGGTGCGGTTGGCGGCCGGCACGATACGGCGTGTCGCTGGTTCATGGGCGCTCATTGAATACCACCCCCGCGAACTTGTTGGGATCGAAGACCGACGCTGCGTGCGTGATGGCGGCGGGCGTGTCGCGGCCATAGCCGGCCACCAGGACGACGAAATCGGCCAGGTCCGCAGCGATGCGCGCGTCCGGCGAACCCTTGACCGCCGGACCATCGAGCACGAGGTAGCGGTCCGGATAGCGGCAACGCAGGGAATCGATCACCGCGCGCATGCGGAACGAGGACAGGTATTCGCCACGCATTTCACGCGCACGGCCGGTCGGGATCAGGCGCAGGCGTGGCACGCCCGTGCGGTAGAGGATGTTCTCGATGCCGAGCGCGGGGTGGTCGAGATAGTCGGCAAGGCCGCCGTTGCTGGTGTCCACGCCCATGGCCGTGTGCTGGGCGGGGTGGCGGAAGTGGCAATCGACCAGCAACGCCGTCATGGCCTCGTCGAAGGCGAAGGCCGCAGCCAGGTTGCGCGCCACGAAGCTGCCGCCGGAGCCGGGGCTGACCGAGACCACCAGGGTGACGAAGTTCTGTCCGCCGCCCAGGGCCAGCAGGCGCGTGCGGATCTCGCGGAAGGCATCGGCCTGGTGACGACCGGAACCGTCGCGGTGGATGATCTGGCGTTCCTGCAACTGCCGCGGTGCCAGTTCGGTGGTTTCCGCCATGCGCGCGATCGAGCGGCTGGTGATGGCGCGCTGTGCCAGGCCCTCGAGCTGGGTTCCCGTTGCCGGATCCCTGGCGCTGTCGGGGGGCGCCTGACGTGGTGCCGGGCTGCCCTCGGGTGTGCTCATGGGTGCATCCTCGTGCGCAGCAGGTACAACGACACGTAGGCGGCCGCGGTGGCGAGGACGATGAGCGCCACCAGCAGGTACTGGCGCCGTTCGCGCCGGCGTTCACGCGGCGTATCGTAAACGGGAATGGATGCGAGCACCGGCACCCCGGCCATGCGCTCGATCTGTGCCGCCGAGTGCACGCGCGGATCGAACCTCGCGTAGCCGAACAGCAGGCTGAACGGCACCGCCAGGCCGAGCAGCAGCCCGGCGGCGACGAAGTGCACCATGCGCAGGCCCGAGGGTTGCAGCGGCATGATGGCCGGTTCCTGGATGCGGAACGTGAGGCCACGCTGTTCCTGGTCCAGGTTCATCGACACGCGCGCGTTCTCGCGGCGCTTGAGCAGATCCTGGTAGATGTCGCGGTTCACTTCATAGTCGCGCGTCAGCTCGGCCTCGGCGTTCGCCGTGTTCGCCACCCGCTTGCTGCGTTCCAGCTCCTGATTGAGCTGGTTCTCGCTGAACTTCATGCGCGCGGCGGCGGCGGCGGCATTGCGGCGCGCTTCGCCCAGCTTGAGCTTGAGCTCCTGGTACACCGGGCTGTACTGCACGGTCGCTCCCAGCGCGGTGGAAGTGCCGGTGCTGCGCTCCTGGGCGCTGTCCGCCTTGGCCAGCGCCTGCTTCAGTTCCTGGATCTGGTGGCGGATGCGCACCACATCCGGATACTGGTCGGTATAGGTCAGCAGCAGGCGGTCGAGCTCGCTCTGCAGGGTCGCCAGTTGTGCCTCGATCTGGCCCGAGCGTGTCTGCACCACGTTGATCTCCGATTCGCCGCCCAGTTGCGAGCGGATCGCCGCTTCCTTGGACTGCTGCTCCATCATCTCCATGCGCGATTGCTCGATCTGCACACGCAACTGGCTGATGCGCGTGTTGGTGTCGGTCTCGCTGCCCGGGCGCGCGTCCGGGTTCTGGTCGCGGTAGGCCTTGAGCTTGTTTTCCGCATCCTCCAGTTTCTTGTGGTAGGCAGCGACCTGGCTGCTGATGAACTCGAAGGCATCACGGCTTTCGCGTTCCTTGGCAGCCAGGCTCTCCTGGATGAACATCCGCGCGAAGTGTTCCGTCACGTGGTAGGCCCGCTCGGGGGAGCTGTCGGAGTAGGCGATCTGGATCAGGTTGTCGCGCGGGCTTTCGATGCGCGTGCGGCTCTCGATACGCTCGATGATCTGATCCTGCTGCAGCGGCGTGGGCGGTGGCTGGGCACTCATCCAGCCACCGGCCGCGAGGATGTCGTCCATGACCTTGCGGCTGAAGATCACCTCGCGTGCAATGGCCGCGCGGTTGGCAACCCCGGTCGCCACCGCCCGGCCTTCCATCAGGCCGGTGACGATGTTGCTTTCCTGCACGAGGATGGTCGTGGAGGCGTTGTATTTCTCCGGCCACAGCATGCCGGCCGCCAGCGCCGCGAGCGCGATCGCCGCAAACAGGAAGCTCAGCAGCAGCTTGCGCCGGCGCGCCTCCGTCGCCAGGGTCGGAAGCAGTTCGTTCAGCGGAATGATCGCGGTACTCATCGACCCATCCTGTCGTGTCAGAAGACGCGTTCGGGCACCGTGATGACATCGCCCGGCTGTGCCGGATAGTTGGACTTGAGGTTGCCCTTCTTGAGGATGTCATCCAGGTGGATCGCGTAGGCCTTGGTGGTGTCGCCGACCTTGCGGTACAGCTCGGTGCGGTTGGGGGCGGCGAATTCGTTGGTGCCGCCGGCGGCGAGGATCGCGTCGAGCACGGTCATGCCCTGCCGGTAGGGTACGGATATCGGTTGCCGCACCGCGCCGGTGACGCGCACCCGCGAAAGGTACTCGTGGCTGCGCAGTTCGGTCAGGATCACCGCCACCTGCGGATCGCGGATGAAGGCCTTGAGCCGTTCCTGGATTTCCGCGGCGACTTCCTCGGGGGTGCGGCCACCAGCCTTCACGTCGCCGATCAGCGGCACCGAGATCATGCCGTCGGGACGCACCGGCACCTTGGTATTGAGGTCGGGGTTCTGCCACACCGAGACATCCAGGATGTCATCCACGCCGATGTGATAGACCTTGACGGCCTGGGCCTGCGGATCGATCGGCGGCGGCCCGTTGGAAGACAGGCTGCCGGTGGCACAGGCGCCCAGCAGGAGCAGGCACGCGCAGGCAAGAAGACGCACGAGGACTTTCATCGAAACCTCCCGGGTAGTTGATTGGTCCGTTGGATCGCTTCCCCTTGCCCCGCTGCAGCCAGGCGATGCGCGCGGCATCGAACGCAACGCGGCGTGCGACAAAGTATAGAACCGCCATTTGCGCGTCCGCGCGGGTTTGACGCCGGATTGGCCGGCATGCGCGCCTGGCGTCAGGACAGGTTCAGGCGCCACGCCACGACCGGCGGATGACCGGGCAGACCTCATGCGCGCAGCCCGAGCAGTTTGCGCATGCGCCCACCGAGGGTTGCCGGCGGCGCGGCTGGCAGTTCCCGTGGCAGTTCCGCCGCCAGCCCGGCCAGCGTCGTGCTGGCGATCCGCAGCAGGTTCAGGCGCACCCCGGTGCGCCGCTCCACGCGGGAAGCCATCTCCACGGCCAGCAGGGAATGGCCGCCCAGATCGAAGAAATTGTCGCGCAAGCCGACCCGTGGCACGCCGATGAGTTCGGCCCACAGGTCGGCGAGGAAGCACTCGGCCGCGCTGGCCGGTGCGTCGGCAGGCGCCGGCGCCGCCGGCGTGGCGCCACCCTGTGCGGCCGGTGCGGGCGCTGGCGCGGCCGGCTCGGGCATGCGTTGCTGCCCGGCGCCGGGCGCGGCCAGTGCGGCGATGGATTGCTCGGGATGGGCCAGCACGCGATCGAGCAGGTCGAGGTAGTCGGCGCACAGGCGTTGCACGGTGGTGGCGTCGAGCGTGTCGGCGTTGTAGATGGCACCGCCGAGCATGCCGTTGTTGTGCTCGAGGAGCCACAGCGACAGATCCTCGCTGGTGCCACGCTGGAAGATCGGGATCTGCGTCTGTGCCAGACCGCCCCAGTCGACGATGCGCTGCCGCGCATCCTGATAGGAGAACTGCGCCTGGTAGAGCTGGGTGGTGCCGACCGCCGCGCGCAGGTCGCGCTCGCGCAGCAGGTCGTCCAGCTGCACGTCCGGGTGGGCAAAGCCATCCAGCACGACCTGTCGCACCGCGCCGACCAGGTCGAGGAAGCGGCTGGCGGGATCGAGATCGAGCGGCAGCGGCAGCAGGTTGGTGAACAGGCCCATGAGCTTTTCGACCTCGGCGGCACTGCGCACGCGCGCGGGCGTGCCAACCACCAGTTGCGTGGCGCCGATGTAGCGGTACAGCAGTGTGTAGAACACCGCCAGCAGGGTCATGAACAGGGTGGCGTCGGCGCGCTGGCCGAGCGCGCGCAAGGCCTCGGTCTGCGCCCTGGATACCTGCAGCCATTCGGTGGCGCCGGTCGCGGCCAGCGACAGGGCCGGCGGCCGCGGCCGGTCGGTCGGCAAGGGTGGCGGTGGCCCGTGCCTGGCCAGGCGTGCATGCCAGGCCGCCAGCTGCGCCTGCAACTGCGTGGCGTATTCGGGCCCTGCCAGCCAGCGTTGCTGCCAGGCGGCAAAGTCGCCATAGGACACCGGCAGGGGCGGCAGCTGCGCTGCAAGACCTGCCTGGCAGGCGGCATACAGCGCGGCGAATTCGGCGTAGAACAGGTCGAAGGACCAGCCGTCCCAGATGATGTGGTGCGGCATGAAGAACAGCACGTGTTCATCGTCCGCCAGGCGGAACAGGTGTACGCGGAACAGCGGCGCGCTGGCCAGGTCGAAGGGCTGGTTGGTGAGTTCGTCGAGGCGTCGCATCAGCGTGGCCTCGCGCACGTCCGCCGCCAGCGACGCCAGGTCTTCGGCGGGGAACAGTGCCAGCGGAATGTCCTCGTGGATCACCTGTACCGGCTCGCCATCGAGGTGGCCGATCGAGGTGCGCAGGCTGGACTGGCGCGCGAGCAGGGCGCGGAAGGCCTGGGCGAAGGCTGGCTCGTCGAGCGCGCCGCGCAAACGGTGCGCCGATGGCGTGTTGTACACGAGGTTGCCGGGGTGCAACTGGTCGAACAGCCACAGCCGCGTCTGCTGGCGCGACAGCGGCGCGAGATGCTGGTCCGCGCGAGGTTCGATGCGCGGGGCCTGCGGCGTGCCTTGCCGCGCCGCCAGCAAGTCGGCCAGGCCGGCAATGGTCGGTGCGTCGAACAGGGTGCGCAGGGACAGCGGCACGCCAAATTCCTTTGCCAGGCGCGCGGTGAGCTGCGCGGCCAGCAGCGAGTGGCCGCCCAGGCGGAAGAAGTCGTCGTGGCGGCCCAGGCCCGGCAGGGCGAGGACTTCTTCCATGGCCGCGCCGATGCGGCGCTCCAGTGTGTTGCGCGGCGGCGCGGCGGCCGCCGCTTCCAGCTTGGCCATGGTGGGCGCCGGCAGGGCCTTGCGGTCGATCTTGCCGTTGGGCAACTGCGGGATCGTGGCGAGCACCAGATAGTGCTGCGGCAGCATGTAGTCCGGCAGCGTCTGGCGCAGGTGCCGGCGCAGCTCCTGCGCCTGCGGCGTGGCCCCCGGTGCCGGCGTGAGGTAGGCCACCAGGCGCTGGTCGCCGGGGCGATCCTCGCGCACCAGGGCCACGGCGCGGGCCACCGACGGGTGGCTCACCAGGTTCGCCTCGACCTCGCCCAGTTCGATGCGGAAACCGCGCAGCTTGACCTGGAAGTCGAGCCGGCCGAAGTGTTCGAGCAGGCCGTCGTTGCGCCAGCGCCCGCGATCGCCCGTGCGGTAGAGGCGCGCGCCGGGCGTTTGCGAGAATGGGTCGGCAATGAAACGCTCGGCCGTGAGCTCGGGCCGGCCAAGGTAGCCCAGCGCGACGCCGCGACCACCGATCGCGATCTCGCCGGCCACGCCGATCGGACAGGGCTGATCCAGCGCATCGAGGACCCACACCGTGGTGTTGTCGATCGGCCGGCCGATGCGGATGCCGCGTTGTGGCGCCTCCACCCGCCAGGCGGTCGACCAGACCGTGGTCTCGGTGGGGCCGTACAGGTTCCACAGGGCAGCGCAGCGCTGCAGCAGGGCCTCGGCCAGGTCGCGCGGCAGGGGTTCGCCGCCGCACACGGCGCGCAGGCCCGCGCGTCCCGGCCAGCCCGCTTCCAGCAGCAGGCGCCAGCTGGCCGGCGTGGCCTGCATGAGGGTCACCGCGTGGCGTTCGATCAGCGCGCCGAGCGCATGCCCGTCCAGCGCTTCGCCGTGGCTGGCCAGCACCACGGTGGCCCCGCAGGTGAGCGGCAGGAAGAGTTCCAGCACCGCGATGTCGAAGGACAGCGTGGTCACCGCCAGCAGGCGGTCGTCCGGCTGGATGCCGGGCGCGCTCTGCATGGCAAGGAGGAAGTTGACGACCGCTGCCTGCGGCACGCACACGCCCTTGGGCTTGCCGGTCGAACCGGACGTGTAGATGACGTAGGCGATGGCGTCGTCGCCCTGGGCCGGTGGCAGGTCGGGCGCGTCCGCCGGGATGGCCGGGTCATCGAGCAGCAGGGTGCGTGCGGCCGGCCAGTCGAAGCGGCCAGCGGTCGGCGGCCCGGCCAGCAGCAGCGCGAGCTGCGCATCCGTGGCCATGTAGGCGAGCCGGTCGGCGGGGAAGGCCGGATCGAGCGGCACGTAGCCGGCACCGGCTGCGAGCACGCCGAGCGTGGCGGCGACGAGGTCGGGATCGCGCTCCAGGGCAATGCCGACCAGGGCGCCGGCGCCGATGCCGCGGGCGCCAAGCGCCGCGGCGATGCCGCGGGCGCGCGCGGCGAGCTGGGCATAGGTCCAGGTCTGCCCGCCGCAGCGCAGGGCAACGCGTTCGGGCGTGCGGCGTGCCTGGGCAAACACCAGCGCCTCCACGCGCCGGCCCGCCGCGCGCGGGGCCGGTGCCGGTTGCAGCGCGGCCAGCGCGGCACGCTCGCGGGGCGACAGGATGGGCAGGGCGGCCAGGGTCTGCCGGGGGTTCGCCACCAGTGCGTCGAGCAGGGTGGCGTAGGCATCCAGCCAGCGCTCGATGGTGGCGGCATCGAAAAGATCGGTGTTGTACTGGCATTCCAGGCGCAGGCCACCGCCGGCCTGCACCGCGTTGATGAACAGTTCGAAGTTCTCGTGGCTGCGCGGCACGCCGGCGAACTCGAAGTCGAGGCCGCCAAAGTCGATGCTGCCCGGTTCGAGGGCCTGATCCAGGTTGAACAGCACGCCGACCAGGGGCAGGCGCGTGGGGTCGCGCGGCAGGGCCAGCCGTTGCAGCAGGGTGCCGAAGGTGTACTGCGGGTGGTCGAAGGCATCCAGCAGATCCGCGCGCACCTCGCGCAGCAGGGCCTCGAAGGGCATCGCCGCTTGCGCTCGCATGCGCAGCGGCAGCACGTTGACGGCATGGCCGACCAGTGCGCGCGCGCCGCTGGTCGCCTGTCCGGCGGCCGGCACGCCGACCACCAGGTCGTCCTGGCCGCTCAGGCGCTGCAGCAAGGTGCCGAAGGCGGTCAGCAGGACCGCATACAGGCTGGCGCCCTGACTGGCACCGGCGGCGCGCAGGCGGGTCACCAGGGGCGCATCCAGGTGGTGATCGATGCGCCGCGAGGCGAAATTGCGCTGCCGCGGGCGGGGTCGATCCAGGGGCAGCTCCAGGGGCGCAGGCGGGGGGCTGAAGCGGGCCAGCCAGTAGTCTTCGTGCGCCTGCGTCGTGGCGGATGCGGCGCTGGCGGCCAGCGCGAAGCCGGCAAAGGAATCGGCAGGTGGCAGCGCTGCGGCGCGCCGTTCGTGCGCTGCGGCATACAGTGCCGCCAGTTCGCGCACGATCACACCGAAGGACCAGCCATCGCAGATGATGTGATGGGCATTGAGCAGCAGGATGTGTTCATCGGCGCCCAGGCGCAGCAGTTCGGCAGCGAACAGCGGGCCGCGTTCGAGGTCGAACGGGGTCGCGACCGCGCGCTGCAGGGTGTCGGCGATGGCGTCTTCGCGCGCGTCGGGCGCGAGCGCGGCAAGATCGTGCATGGTCAGGGTGCAGGCCGCAGGTTCGGCGATGCACAGGTGTTGGCCATCCGCGCTGACGGTGGCACGCAGGGCCTCGTGGCGTTCCACCAGCGTGGTGAGCGCAGCCTGCAGCGCAGCCGCATCGAGTGCGCCGTGCAGGTGCAGAGTGGCCGACTCGTTGTAGGCCAGCGACGCCTCCGCTGCGAGGCTGGCGGCAAGCCAGATTTCCCGCTGCGCCTCGGTGGAGGGCACCACCCGCGCCAGCGGCGCCTGGGCAAACGGGTCGTAGTCGACTTCGACCAGGTGATCTTCCGTGCGTACATTCATGCCCCGATCCTCTGGAACTTGCCGGGCTGGTCGGGATTGGGCACGAACCAGGCCGGGTTGCCGTCGGCGTCACGGCCGATCCGGGCGCCCGGCATCGGTGGCCTGCTGGCGTCCAGTTCGGGCGCGGCCACCACCCGGCGCGGCAGGAAGTCCGAGGCCTGCAATTCCGCCAGCGAATCGCGGAACGCGTTGACGATGGCGACGTAGTCCTGTTCCGCGTGCGCGGTAGTAAAGAAGCAGGGGAAATGGTCGAGGATGTGGATGCCACGGCTGCGCATCATGGCGAACAGCAGGTCCTGCAGCGGGTGGTCTTCGCTGAAGCCGATGCGCCAGAGCGAGGCGAAGTGCGTGATGGCCACCGGCGCACCGGCCGCGCGGCACACGCCATTGAGTTCGTCGGCGAAGGCGCTGGTACGGGCGTTCAGCCGTTCCTGCAGCGCCGGCCCGGCCTGCTTGAGATGTTCCAGCACGGCGCGGGCGGCGGCCAGCGCGAGCGGATGGCGCACGAAGGTGCCGGCGAAGTAGGTGACGCCGACCGTGGGCACCGAATCATCGCCATAGGACCACTGGCCGCCGTCGAGCGCGTCCATGTACGCGTGCTTGCCGGCGATCACGCCGATCGGCATGCCGCCGCCGACGACCTTGCCATAGCAGGCGAGGTCTGCATCCACGCCGAACACGTGCTGCGCGCCGCGCGGGTGCGAGCGGAAGCCGGTGACCACCTCGTCGAAGATCAGCAGGCTGCCGGAGGCGGCCGTGATGCGGCGCAGTTCCTGCAGGAACTCGCGCGGTTGCAGGTCCGGGCGCCGGCTCTGCACCGGCTCGACCAGCACCGCGGCGATCTCGCCGGCGCGCTGGCGGATGATGTCCAGCGACGCCGGGTCGCCGTAGTCCAGCACCAGCACGTGCTCGGCGGTATTGCGCAGGATGCCGGGCGCGGCCGGCACCGAATGTAGTTTGCGCGTGCCGCGCACGATCACCTCGTCGAAGATGCCGTGATAGGCGCCGCTGAAGATCACCAGGGTCTCGCGGCCGGTCACGGTGCGCGCGATGCGTACCGTGCCCATCACCGCTTCCGAGCCGGTGTTGCACAGCGCCGCGCGCTCGAAGCCGGTGAGCTCGCACACCAGCCGCGCCACCTCGCCGGCCAGCGGATGCTGCGGGCCGATCTCGTAGCCCAGGTCGAGCTGGCGGCGCACCGCGTCCAGCACGAAATCGGGTTGCCAGCCGAACAGGTTCATGCCGAATCCGTTCAGGGCATCGACATACCGGTTGCCGTCCAGGTCCCACAGGTGCGCGCCCTGCGAGCGCTCGACCACGATCTGGTAGGTGATTTCCTTGAGTTGCGGTCGAAAGCCGGTGACCACCCGCGGGTCGGCCAGGTGTGGTCGATGCTGCTCGGTGTACTCACGCGACTTGCGCGTGCGCTCCAGGTAGCGGCGCATGAAGGCGTCCAGGCGCAGGCGCTGGCGTTCCCCCGCCTCGCCGCGGCTGGAATGGATGCGCGCGATCGCGCCGAAGGCCTTGCTGACGTCGTAGCGCGTGTGTGCCAACGCGGCTTCCTCGTCAGCGACCGGTGTGGCCGGCGGCGCGGCGGGCGCTGGCGCAGCCGCTGGCGTCGTCGCGGCCGCGGGTGGGGCAACGGGTGCGGTGGCGGGTGCGCCGCCCAGCAGCGCCAATTGCTGCTGCATCAAGGCCATCTGCTGGGCGATGACCTCGCGCAGCAAGGCGCCGCCGGGCGTGGCGGCCGCGTCTGGCACGGTTGCCGTGGGCGTGGCGGCAGGCGCAGGCGCGGTGCTTGCAGGCGTCGGCGGGCCGGGCGTGGCCGCCTCGGGGGGCAGGTTCTGGTCGATATGCATGGCGAGCCTCTCGGGCGAATCGAGGTCTTCCATCAGCTGGCGGAACGTGAGCTTGAGGTCGAAGGCCCGGCTGGCCTGCAGCGCGAGCTGGGTGAGGGCCAGGGAATCCAGGCCCAGGGTGACGAAATCGGCCTGCGGCGGGGCTTCGCCCACGTCGATGCCGGCCACGTCCTCGATCAGCGCGGCCAGCTCGGTGCGGAGGCGTGCCAGGCGCAGGTCGGCGGCGGGCGGGGCAGGGGTGGGGGGCGCGGTTGACATGGCGGTTTCCGGTGGGGCGATCGGCAACGGTGGCGGCGCGCCGACCCGGGACGTGGGTGCCGCATCGGCGGGCGCATCGATGGGCGCATCGATCCAGTGGCGCACATGCTCGAAGGGATAGCTGGGCAGGCGCAGCAGCTGCCGGTGTGCGCGCCGGTCCAGGCGCGTGAAGTCGAGCGCCGCGCCCGCGCACCAGGCGGCCCCGGCGGCTTGCCGCCAGGCCAGCACCTCGTCTGCGACCTGGTCGCCGAGCGAGGCGATGGCCGCGCGCGGACGCCCCGGTTGCCGGTGCGCCAGCCGGGTCAGGGTGGCGCGCGGCCCCACTTCCAGCAGCACGGCGTCGGGGTCGCGCGCGTGCAGGCTGGCCAGCGCGCGTGCAAACTGCACGCAGTCGCGCGCGTGGTCGGCCCAATGCCCGGGCGAGGTCGCCTGCGCGTCGCCGAGCAATGCGCCGGTGCGCGTCGAGATGATCGGGATGCTCGGCGCGGCCAGCGCCACGTGGGCCACCGCCTCGCGCAGCGGCGCGACCACCGGGTCCATCATGGCCGAGTGGAAGGCATGCGAAGTGGGCAGCCTGCGGCAGGCGATGGCGTCGGACTCGAGCGCGATGCGCAGGGTCTCCACCGCGGCAAGGGGGCCGGCGACCACGCAGGCGTCGGGCGCATTCTCGACCGCGAGCGAGAGTGGCGGCGCCAGGCGCGCGGCGAGGGTCGCGGCATCCAGGCGCACCGATAGCATCGCGCCAGCGGGCAGCGCCTGCATCAGCCGTCCGCGCAGGGCGATCAGGTGCAAGCCGTCGTCCAGGCTCATCACCCCGGCCAGCACCGCGGCGACGAACTCGCCGATGCTGTGTCCGACCAGCGCGTCCGGGCGCAGGCCGACGTCCAGCCACAACTGCGCCAGCGCATATTCGATAGCGAAGGTCGCCGGCTGGGTGAGTGCGGTTTCGCGCAGCGCCGCGGCATCGTCCGCGAACAGGCGCTCGCGCAGGTCGAAGCCGAGCATGCCGGCGAGGCGCTCGGCGCAGGTATCCAGCGCATCGCGGAACACCGGTTCGGCAGCGTACAGGGCGCGACCCATGCCGGCGTACTGCGCGCCCTGGCCGGGGAACATGAAGACGGTGCCGCTGCCTGGCTGGGCGGTGCGTGGCGCCGCCGCGGCGCCCAGGGCGGCCACTGCAGCCGCAGCGTCGGCGGCCACCACTGCGCTGCGCAGGGCGAAGGCCTTGCGACCGGTGGCGAGCGTCCAGGCCACATCGGCGAGATGGCTGTCCGGGTGCGCCGCCAGGTGGCGGGCGAGGTTCGCGCGGATCGCGGCGAGGGCGGTCGGCGTGCGCGCGGAGAGCAGCAGCACGTGCGGACCTGCGCCGGTTTGCGTGGCCGGCCGCGCGGGCATTTCCTCCAAGATGAGGTGCGCGTTGGTACCGCCGACACCGAACGAACTGACGCCGGCGCGCAGCGGCGTGCCGTCGCTGCTGGTCCATGCGCGCAACTCGCGATTGGGCACGAAGGGCGACTGGGCGAAGTCGATGGCGGGATTCGTTGCCGCGACATGCAGCGTCGGCGGCAGGCGGTGTTCGGCCAGCGCCAGCGCGGTCTTGATGACGCCGGTCGCGCCCGCGGCGATGACCGTGTGGCCGATGTTGCTCTTCACCGAGCCGATGGCACAGAAGCCGGTGGCCGTGGTATCGCGGCGGAAGGCGCGGGTCAGCCCCTCGATCTCGATCGGGTCGCCAAGTGGCGTGGCGGTGCCATGCGTCTCGATGTAGGAAATCGAGCGCGCGTGCACGCCGGCCGCAGCCAGGGCGCGCTCGATCACCTGCGCCTGGCCGCTGCTGCTGGGAGCGGTGAAGCTGGCCTTGCCGCCGCCATCATTGTTCACGGCGCCGCCGCGGATCAGCGCATGCACCGGGTTGCCGTCGGCCAACGCCTGGGCGAGCGGCTTGAGCAGCACCACCGCCGCGCCGTCGCTGAACACCGTGCCCTGCGCATCGGCGGCGAAGCTGCGCGTGTGACCGTCGGGCGAGAGCATGCCGCCTTCCTGGTAGAGGTAGCCGCTGGCCGGCGGACAGGTGACGGCCACGCCGCCGGCCAGCGCCATCGTGCAGTGGCCCGCGCGCAAGGCGTCCACGGCCTGGCAGATCGCCACCAGCGAGGTCGAGCAGGCGGTGTGCACGCTGATGGCCGGACCGGTGAAATCCAGCTTGTGCGCCACACGCGTGGCGATGTAGTCCTTCTCGTTGTCCAGCATTACCTGGAAGGCGCCGAACTTGGCGACCAGGTCGGGGCGACGGCTGACCTGCTGCTGGAAGTAGGTCGCGTTGTACATGCCGGCGAACACGCCGACCGGGGCGCCGCGTCCCGGCACCTCGCCGGCGCGCTCGCAACATTCCCAGCAAAGCTCCAGGAAGATGCGCTGCTGCGGGTCCATCAGGTCCGCTTCGCGCGGAGTGATGCCGAAGAAGGCGGCATCGAACCCGGCCACGTCCTCGAGCACGCCGCGGGCGCGCACATACGCGGGATCGTCGCGCTGCGCGGCGGGGATGGCGGGATCGAGTTCGTCCGGGGCGAAGAAGCGGATCGAATCGCGGCCCGCGCACAGGTTGTCCCAGAAGGTCTCGACGTCGCTGGCGCCGGGGAAGCGGCCGGCCATGGCGATGATGGCGATCGGTTCCTGGCTTGCGTTGGCCGGGGGCGGGCGCCCGGGTTCAGCGGCGGCGGCGGTCGGGCCAGCGCGTTCCAGCAGCGCGACGATGCCGGCGGCGGTGGGTCCGGCGAAGAAGTCGGCGATGCCGAGTGCCGGGCCGGCATCGATTTCGGCCATTGCCTTGAGCGCGAGCAGCGAATCGCCGCCCAGTTCGAAGAAGTTGTCGTCGCGGCCGACCGCTTCGACGCCGGTGAGGTCGGCGAAAATCGCGGCGACGCGCTGTTCGGCGTTGCCGCGCGGTGGCGCAAAGTCGACGGCAAGCTCCGGCCGGCGCCGCTCGGGTACGGGCAGGGCGCGGCGGTCGAGCTTGCCATTTGGCGTGACCGGCAGGTGGTCCAGGCGCAGGTAAAGCGCCGGCACCATGAACTCGGGCAGGTGGCGCGCGAGCGCGGCGCGCAGGGCGGGCGGCTCGACCGGCGCGGCCGCTACGAAATAGGCCACCAGGCGCCTGCGGCCGGGCTGATCCTCGCGCGCCACCACCGCGGCATCGCGCACCGCCGGGTGGCGCTTGAGGGCTGCCTCGATTTCGCCGGTCTCGATGCGGAAGCCGCGGATCTTGACCTGCCCGTCGCTGCGGCCGACGAATTCCAGCGTGCCATCTTCCTGCCAGCGCACCTGGTCGCCGCTGCGGTACATGCGTGCGCCGGGCGTGCCGTACGGATCGGCCAGGAAGCGTTCGGCGTTCAGTTGCGGACGCTCCAGGTAGCCCAGCGCAACGCCCTCGCCGCCAATGTAAAGTTCGCCGCGCACGCCGGGCGGCACCAGCTCGGCGCGTGCATTGAGCACGTACAGGCGGGTATTGGCGATGGGGCGGCCGAGCGGAATCGACGGCGCATCGGCCGCAAGGTCGCGCGGAATGCGGTAGGTGGCCGCGAACGTGGTGCACTCGGTCGGGCCGTAGCCGTTGATGAGGGTGGTGTCGGGCAGGGCGGACAACGCCTTGCGCACGTGCGGCACGGACAGGGCCTCGCCACCGATCAGCAGCTGGTGGAGCCCGGCCAGGTGCTGCGGATCGTCATCCACGATGGCGTTGAACAGCGCCGCCGTCAGCCAGGCAATGCGCACCCCGCCGTGCGCGATGGTGGCGGCGAGCGCGGCGCCGGTCGGGATGGACTCGCGGTGCACGACCAGCGTGCCGCCGTTCAGCAGCGCGCCCCAGATCTCGAAGGTGGCGGCATCGAAACCCAGCGGCGCGGCGTGCAGCAGGCAGGGCGCCGTGCCGAAATCGACATAGTCCACGTCGCGCACCAGGCGGATGACGGCGCGGTGCGGCACCACCACGCCCTTGGGGGTGCCGGTGGAGCCGGAGGTGTACATCACATAGGCAGGCGCGGCGCCGGTGACGGGCGGTGGCAGTGCGCCGACTGCAGCCGCGGCGTGGAGGTCCTCCAGCGCCAGCAGCCGGGTTGCCGCGCAGGCCGCGGCGGCCGGAGCGTCCTGCTGCGCGATCACCAGGCGGACGCCGGCATCGGCCAGGGTGGCGGCGAGGCGTTCGGCCGGATGCTTGCGATCGAGTGGCAGGTAGGCCGCGCCGGCACGCAGGATGCCGAGCAGCACGGCGAGCGCCTCGGCCGAGCGATCCAGCAGCACGGCCACCACCTCGCCTGGCGCGGCGCCGTGGGCGGCGAGCGCGTGCGCGATATCGTCGGCCCGGCGCGCGAGCGTGGCGTAGTCGATGCGCGTGTCGCCATCGATGATGGCAATGCGTTGCGGGCAGCGCGCGGCGACCTCGGCAAAAAGGCCATGAATGCTGTCGTCGGGACGGCGCGCGACGGCGGTCGCGTTCCAGTCGTGCAACAGGCGCTGCCGCGTCGCGGCATCGAGGGCCGACACCTCTTCCAGGGTGGACGCATCCGCCAGGCCGCTCAGGACATTGGCCAGGGCCCTGGCCAGGATGCGCAGGGCGTCTGCGTCGGCGCCATCGCGGGCGCGGCCGTGCAGGCCGGCTTCGTCCAGCCACCAGGCGAAGCGTGTTTCGGCCAGCGCGGCCTGCGCGGCGCGCGCGTCGGCCAGCCAGGCACCCGCGGCGAGCGGCGCCGCGGCCTGGTCGGCCCCGAGCGTGCTGGCCAGCCACGCATCCAGGGCGCCCGCGGCGGGCACTGGCAGGGCGCCGCCATCGGCCGTTGCGATCTGGGCGTTGCCGGTCAGGCGCGCCTCGGTGAGCACCAGGGCCGCGCGACCAAGATCCGCCGGCGTCAGGCCGAGCCGGCGGGCGCGCGTGGCGAGTGCTGCCAATTGCGCTGCGCCCAGGGCAAGCGCAGTCGCCGGTGGCGCGCGGGTCGGGCTGGCCGCCGGTTGGCGGGGCAGCACGTCGTCCAGGCGGATGGCGAGGGCGTGCGCAGGCGGGTCACATCGGGTCATTGGCTGACAGGGCACGCCTGCAAATGCAAGCCTGTCCCCCCCTCGGCGCGGGTGGGACGACTGGGCGGAATCGGACGACGTGCCGTCCAGAGGCCGCGAATCCGCCCCGGATAATCTCGGCATCGCATGCTGGTCCGTACATGTCGCCCTCCCCGGGCGTGTAGTTTGTGCGGTACGTCACAGTATGCGCAACTGTATTGATGTAAAGGTGAAGGGTTGCTGTCGGCGCGTCTGTCGGTCCGAAGTTCCTCGGGGATCGGGTGGGTCGCGCGGGATGCGGATCCGCCGCAAGCGCCTGCCGCTCAGTAGGTTTCCGTGAAGGCGTAGGGTGCGCTGGTGGGGAAGACCGGGCGCCCGGCCAGCTTGCGCAGCACGTGGCGTACCGCCCGCACGCTGCCTCCGACGTGATGGAGCATGGCGTCCACCGCCGGTCGATGGCCGACCGGGGCCAGGGCGATGCCAAGCCCGCGCAGGCGTTCGTGCAGGCTGTGCAGCGCGCTGTCACGACGGGTCGCGTGGGTGTAGTAGGTGAAGCTCATGGTGATCGAGGGGCCGTCGCCGTTCTCCACCATGTGTGGACTGGTGGATGGCATGTAGGCGCCCTGGCCGGGCTCCAGGTGGAAGACCTGCGCGCGCTCGCGCAGTTCCTCGCGCCAGACCAGCAGGTCGCGCTCGTGGGTGGCGTGGAAACGGTCACGTGCGCGTTCGCTGGCGGCCTCGGTGTCGCGGTGGTCCCAGACGTAGAGCGTCTTGCGCCCCTGCACCTGCAGGATGAAGTTGTGCTCCTTGTCGAAGTGGAAGGGGGTCACCGTGCGCGGCGAGGTGACGAAGATCCAGCCACCGCGATAGCACATGCCCGGGTCGCTGCGCTCCACGCTGGGCCTGATATCGTCCAGCACCGCATCGACCAGGGCGCGATAGACCGGATCGGCCTGCACGTTGAGCAGGGACATCCAGGCGCGCGCCGCGTGGATGTCGGCCAGCGTTTCCGCCGCCGACTTGCGGTGCGGGTGCAGGCGCGGCGCGGCGTTGAAGGAGGTCCCCGGAGTGGCGTCGTCGCTGTGGGTGCGCACCCGCCCAAGCCGTTCCAGCCGCTTGCCAAGTTCCACCAGTTGCGCCGGTTGCAGCAATGGATGCGCAGCCAGGCGATGGCGCACTGGCTGGATGCGCCACGGGTGGAAGCGATCCCAATCGAGGTCGATCAGCGCACGAGATTCCCCGTCCATGACAGTCGCCCTGGGTGTGACGGCGCGAGTTTCGCGCGATCCGCGGCCGGCAACAAGTATGCGTGGCCTCGCCGCCGGGCGGGTGACCGAGGCCCTGCCCGGCGGGTCGCCGGCCGCGTGTTCGTCGCTGGGGCCGCCCGGTCGGCGGCCTCAGAGGCGGTCGTCCACTTCGCTGCGTGGCAGCGCCTGCTTGACGTCGAATACCACGCAACCCGGGCGCCCCAGCGCGCGGATGCCGCGCGCGCCCAGGGTGAGGAACTGCCGGTGCGCGACCGCGAGCACGATCGCGTCGTAGTGATCGGGTGCCAGTTCGGGAATGAGGCGGATGCCGTACTCGCGTTCGGCCGCGGCCGCATCGACCCAGGGGTCATACACGTCGATGTTGGCGCGGTAGCTGGCGAACTCGTTGATCACGTCCATCACGCGCGTGTTGCGCAGGTCGGGGCAGTTCTCCTTGAAGGCCAGGCCGAGGACGAGGATGTTCGAGTCGACCACCTGGATGCAGTGCTGGGTCATCAGCTTGATCACGCGCTGCGCCACATGCTCGCCCATGCCGTCGTTGATGCGACGGCCGGACAGGATCACTTCCGGGTGGTAGCCGATCTGCTGCGCCTTGTGGGTCAGGTAGTACGGATCCACGCCGATGCAGTGGCCGCCGACCAGCCCGGGGCGAAAGGGTAGGAAGTTCCATTTGGTACCGGCCGCAGCCAGCACCTCGGCGGTGTCGATGCCGAGGCGATGGAAGATCAGTGCCAGTTCGTTGACCAGGGCGATATTAAGATCGCGCTGGGTGTTCTCGATGACCTTGGCCGCTTCGGCCACGCGGATGCTGGACGCCTTGTGGGTGCCGGCCCTGACCACCTTGCGGTATAGCGCGTCGACGAAATCGGCGGCTGCCGGGCTGGAACCGGAAGTGATCTTGAGGATGGACTCCAGGCGATGCTCCCGATCGCCGGGGTTGATGCGTTCCGGGCTGTAGCCGACATGGAAATCGATCCGGTACCTGAGCCCCGATTCGCGTTCGATGATGGGGACGCACACTTCCTCGGTCGCGCCCGGATAGACGGTGGATTCATACACCACCACGTCGCCGCGGCGCATGGCGCGCCCGACCGTGCGGCTGGCCGCTTCCAGCGGGGAAAGATCCGGTCGCTTGGCGGCATCGATCGGCGTCGGCACGGTGACGATGAACACATTGCAGCGCGCCAGCTCGGCCGGATCGGTGGCAAAGCGCAGGTGCTGCGCCTGCGCCAGTTCTTCGGCGTTCACCTCCAGCGTGTGGTCGCGGTGCGCGCGCAGTTCGTCGATGCGCGCGGCGTTCACGTCGAAGCCGAGTGTCGGCAACTGGCGGCCGAAGCCGACCGCGAGCGGCAGGCCGACGTAGCCTAGGCCGATGACCGCAAGCTGTGCGTCATCGAGGATGGGCAGGGGTGCTTCCATTGCAGGTTCCAGCAGGCTCATTGGGAACAGGGTGGTTGGTCAGGCCCGCGCTGCGCCGCCAAGCGGCAGGCTGACGGACGGGCGACTGCCCTTGGCGCAGGCGCCGGCAGGCCAGGACGATACACGCGTTGCGCTCCTGCACGAGCGCCGGTCAACGCTTGCCGGGCCGGCGCCAGCCCGGCACGCTGCGCTGGCGCACGCGCGAGAGCGTGAGTTCGCCGGCCGGCGCCTCGCCGGCAATCACCGAGCCCGCGCCAATGGTGGCATCGCGGCCGATGCGCACCGGTGCGACCAGCGAGCTGTTGGAGCCGACGAACACGCCATCCTCGATCGCGGTCAGGTGCTTGGAGGCGCCGTCGTAGTTGCAGGTGATGGTCCCTGCGCCGATGTTCACGCCGGCGCCGATCTCGGCGTCGCCGAGATAGCTCAGGTGGTTGGCCTTGGCGTCGCGGCCGAAGCGTGCCTGCTTGGTCTCCACGAAGCTGCCGACATGCACGCCGGCAGCCAGATCCGTGCCCGGGCGCAGGCGTGCGTACGGGCCGATGCTGCAGGGGCCGTGGGTGACCACGCCGTCCAGGTTGCAGTGCGAATGCACCACCGTTCCGGCCGCGAGGGTGGAATTGCGGATGCGGCAGTAGGGGCCGATCCGCACCTCGTCGCCAAGCTCCACCAGGCCTTCGAGGATGACGTCGATGTCGATCTCCACGTCACGCCCCGCACTGACCTCGCCGCGGGCATCGAAGCGTACCGGATCGGCGAAGCGTACCCCGGCGGCGGCCAGGTGAGTGGCGCAGCGTCGCTGGTACATGCGTTCCAGGGCGGCCAGCTGCCAGGGATCGTTGGCGCCGAACACTTCCTGTGGATCGATGCACAGGCTGGCCGCCGCCGGTTCGCCCTCGTCGGCGGCCTTGGCGAACACGTCGGTCAGGTAGTATTCGTGCTGTGCGTTGGTGGTGCCGAGGGTCGCCACCCAGCCACGCAGGCGCCCGGCATCGGCGGCCAGGATGCCGCTGTTGATGCAGTTGACCGCGCGCTGCTCGACCGTGCAGTCCTTCTCCTCGACGATGGCGCGGATGCGGCCGATGCCGTCGCGCAGCACGCGGCCATAGCCGTAGGGATTTTCGAGCTGGGTGACCAGGGCCACCAGCGTGGCCTCGGTGGCCAGCAGTTTCTGCAGCGTCTCCACGCGGATCAGCGGCACGTCACCGTAAAGCACCAGGACGCGCGCCGCGCCGGCGATGCCGGCCATTGCCAGTTGCACGGCGTGGCCGGTACCGCGCTGCTGCGGCTGGTGCACCCAGGTGAGGTCGCCCAGGTCGGTGGCGGCGGCGCGCACCTGGTCGCCGCGATGCCCGTAGACGATGTGGATGCGGGCCGGTTGCAGCCTGCGCGCGGTATCCAGTACATGCGCCAGCATCGGTCGGCCAGCCAGCGGCATCAGCACCTTGGCCTGGGCCGACTTCATGCGCTTGCCTTCGCCGGCGGCGAGCACGATCACATGCAACGGGATGCCGCTCACGGAAACTCCCCACGTTCTGTGCAGGCGGGCATTCTAGCTCGGTTTCCTCCACACCCGGCGCCGCCCGCGGGGTGAACGGAGCGAGTGGTGGCGCTGTGGTGTGCCGGCGGGCTTGCTAAGCTCAGCGGCTTGCAGCGTGTGAGCTGTCCATTTGCGAGCCAGTCGTCGATGTCCGAGCAAGACGCCCGATTTCCCGCCACGCCTGCGGCGGCGGAGGCCCTGCGCCAGTTCCGGCTCGGCCGGCAAAAACTTGCCGAGCGTGATCCGCTCAGCGCCGAGCGCTGTTTCGCTGCGGCCCGGCGTGCCGTGCCAGACGATCCACAGCTGCTGTGCGCACACGCCCTGTCGCTGGCGGCCCTGGGGCGTTCGGGCGAAGCCGCGACCGCCTTGCGCCGCGCGGCGATCCTGCGCCCGCGCGATCCGGCGATCCTGGCGCAGCTCGGCGGCGTGCTCGCCGATGCCGGCGAGCATGGCGCCGCCGAGGCTGCCCTGCGCCAGTCCTGCACGCTCGCACCACACTCGGCAGGCGGCTGGTACAACCTTGGCAAACTGCTGCAGCTGCAGGCCAGGCTGGATGAGTCGCTGGCACCGCTGGAACAGGCACTGGCGCTGGAGCCGGGCATGCAGTCGGCGCGCTTCCTGCTGGCCGAATCCCTGATGATGCTGGGGCGCAGCGACGCTGCCGCAGCGCAGTATCGCCAGGTGCTGGCCGCTTCGCCGCTTTCGGGCCACGCCTGGTGGGGTCTGGCCAACCTCAAGGCGGTGCGTTTCGGAGCGGCTGATCTGGCCGCGCTCGAGGCCGCCTGTGGGCACGGCGAATTGCCGCTGGACGAGCGCATTGGCCTTGGGTTCGCCCATGCCAAGGCGTTGGAAGATGCCGACCGTCACGCCGACGCCTTTGCTGCCTACCTCGCCGCGAACCGGCTCGGACGCCAGCGCTTCCCGTGGAATGCCGCGGCCTTCCGCGCCTGGGTCGGCGCGATGCGCGCCAGCTTCGATGGCCCGGTGGCCGGCGCGCCGGATGCCGCCCTCGGTGGCGAAGTCATCTTCGTCGTCAGCCTGCCGCGCTCGGGTTCAACGCTCACCGAGCAGATTCTCGCCGCCCATCCGCAGGTCGAGGGCGGCAGCGAACTGACCGACCTTGGCATGCTGATCGGCGAGGAATCGCGCCGCCGCGGCAGGCCCTTTCCGGCCTGGGTGAGCGAGGCCACGCCGGATGACTGGCAGCGACTCGGTAAGGCGTACCTGGCACGCACCGCGAAATGGCGCGAACGACGCCCGCGCTTCACCGACAAGACGCCCGGCAACTGGATGCTGGTCGGTGCCATCCGCGCCATGCTGCCCGGCGCGCACATCATCGATTGCCGTCGCGACCCCGTGGAAACCTGCCTGTCCTGCTTTCGCCAGATCTTCTGGGCCGGCCATGAATACAGCTACGACCTTGGCGACCTCGCTGCCTGCTATCACGACTACGCGGACACCATGCAGCACTGGCAGGCGCGCCATCCAGAACACATCCGCGGCCAGTCCTACGAAGCGCTGGTGGCCGACACCGAAGGCGAAACCCGCGCCCTGCTCGAGTTCTGCGGCCTGCCCTTCGATCCCGTCTGCCTGCGCTACTTCGAAGCCGAACGCAGCGTGCGCACCGCCAGCGCCAGCCAGGTGCGCCAGCCCATTCGCCGCGATACGGCACGTGCGCCGCGCTATGGCGCGTTGCTGGATCCCCTGCGGCAGGCGTTGAAGAGGGGGTAAGGCCGACTTTCCGTGATCGTCGCCGGAGCGCAGTGGTTGCATGGAGATCGCTCTCGCGAGTGCGTGCGCCGACTGCGCGCACTGTCTTGCCAGCCGTCCGTCCGCAGCCGCCAGGTTCAGGCTGCCTGGGCGCCTCCTTGCATTTCACTCGCCTGCGGCACGCTGCGCGAACGTCGACGCCCCCTATTGGACGCCCGTAGCAGGAATCGGAAAGCCGCTTGGCGTGCCCACCGTCGCCTGGTCGATCACCGCGTCGGAACTGCGCCGCCACTGCCAAATGGCCGTGCCGTTCTTCCTGACCGCGATGTCGTCCTTGCCATCGCCGTCGAAGTCTCCGCGCAGCGCCAGGTCACGCACGGCATAGTCGCCGGGGGTGCCGAAGACTTGGGCCAGGGAGCCTGGCCCACCGTTTTCCTTGATCAGCCATTCCCCGCTGGTGCCCGCGCCAAAGGAGCGCCAAATGGCGAAATCGGCCCGTTCGTCCCCGAGATAGTCGCCGGGAACGATGAAATCGGTACTGCGGTTGCCCCAGACCTGCTGCAGCAACAATGCACCGCTGCTGGCGTCACCAATGCGCCAGGTCATGTTGCTGGCGCCGTCGATCCGGACCGTTCCCAGGTCATCGCAGCCATCGCCGTCCCAATCCATCCCGGCGAGCACGTAGTCGGTCGTCCACGAGCCGAAAGTGACTGCCCGGTCAGGTCCAGGACCACTGGTGTTGATGACCCATTCGATCGCCCCGCCTGCATAGCGGACGTAGGTCGGATCGGACTTTCCATCGCAGTCATAATCACCCACCACAGTGTAGAAATCGGTGCTGGGGTTGCTGCTCCACGTAATCGTCACCGCTGCGCCACCACTGGAGGGCAGGTAGCTGAAGCCGCCAACGTCGATGTCGTATACCGCAACATCGAATACTCCATCGCCGTCGAAATCGGCTTCGGCAACGCCGTTGCTCGATGACGAGCCGAACTCGACGGAAATCGGTGCGGCAGGGGGACCGCCATTGCTGGCAATGGTCCACAGGATCGGCTGGCCGGCACCCGTCGAGGAAAGTGCGCCAAAGCTCGTTGCGTAACTGCCAAAGCAGTCAAAACGCGCCTTCGGACGTGGACACACGACTGCCGTAGCGTCGTCGAAGGACTGGATGAAGATGGGATCGGGGCAAGCCTCTGCGGCAACGGCCAATGCACGGTCGCTCCAGCACAACAGGGACATCATCGACATCAGGGACAAGCAGACCAACGATGTTCTGTTCATCACACGCCTCGGTTTCGGTGGATTGCCCTTACATGGGCGTAAACCAGCGGCAAGGTGGCTCATGGCGCTCGATTGGCGGCTGGTGGGTATCCGGGCCGCGCATGCGCGTGGCACGGTTCGACGCCAGGTGCGCCCGTGCGGGCGTCGGCGCGCAATCGACGCCGTGCAGGCGCACCACTTGCGACGCCGGCCCCCGCCTGATGCCATCACCACCCACCCCGCACCCTGCCGAAAGCCGCGCGAGCGGCAAACGAGTCGATCCAATGCCGCCGATCGTGCCGCCCGCGGTTCGGCGCTGGCGAGTCGTGCGATCGACACTTGCCACGCATAGCCAGGAAGGTCCACTGTCGTGCCGTCAGCGCGCCGCCAATGCGTGCGGCTTCCTGCCCGATGACCCTGGTCTTGTGCCCAAACAGGTGATCCGTCCGATGAAATGCCTGCTGTCTGCCCTGCTGCTCGCCGCCCTTGCCCTGCCGGCCGCCGCGCAGGAGCGCAGCGCAGCACGCCTCGTCGAAATGGTGCGGGTGTTGTCCTCGGACTTCTTCGAAGGCCGGGCGCCGGGAACGGTCGGCGAGGAGCGTACGGTTGGCTACCTGATCGGCCAATTGCAGGCGATCGGGCTGGAGGCGGGCGGCGAGCACGGCGGTTGGGTGCAGCCGGCGCCGTTGCTGCATACGAAACTCGGCGACCCGAAGACGCTCGGTGTGACCGTCGGCGGCGCGACGCATGCGTGGGAGCCCGGCCGACAGGTCTATCTGTCGACGATCCGCCCGGATGACCGTGCGTTGATCGAGTCTGCGCCACTGGTCTTTGTCGGCTACGGCGTGAGCGCGCCGGAACGGAAATGGGACGACTACAAGGGCCTCGACCTGAAAGGCAAGATCGCGGTGTTCCTGGTCAACGACCCCGACTTCGAGGCGGAAGAGGGCGAAGCGGTGGCCGGCCGTTTCGGTGGCAGGACGATGACCTATTACGGCCGCTGGACCTACAAGTTCGAGGAAGCCGCGCGGCGCGGCGCGATCGGCGCGTTGATCGTGCATGACACGGCAGCCGCCGGCTACGGCTGGAATGTGGTTGCCGGTCCGCAGGGCGAGAACTTCGACATCGTGCGCGCGCCGGACCAGCTGACCAGTCTGGTCGTGCAGGGTTGGATCAAGGGCGACGCGGCGACCCGGCTGTTCGCCGATGCGGGGCAGGATCTGGCGGCGCTGCGCAAGGCGGCACGGCGCGCGGACTTTCAGCCGTTGACCTTGAATGGCGCGCGCTTCTCGGCCGATATCCCGGTCATGCACGAAATCGTGCAGAGCCACAACGTGCTGGCGAAGATTGTCGGCAGCGAACGCCCGGACGAGGTCGTGTTCTACGGCGCACACTGGGATGCGTATGGCAAGGGTCCGCCGGACGCGAACGGCAAGGTATTTCGCGCCGGCGCCAACGACGACGCGCTTGGCGTGGCCGCCCTGCTGGAGATCGCACGCCGGTTCAAGACACGGCCGGCGCCCCGGCGCAGCGTGGTGTTCGGCTTCTGGACTGCCGAGGAGCGCGGCCTGCTCGGATCGGAAGCCTATACGACCAATCCGGTCTATTCGATGGACAAGACGGTGGCCAACCTGACCATCGACATCCTGCAGACGGCCGGCAAGGCGCGCAACGTGATTCTCGTGGGCGCGGGACAGGACAATCTCGAGGACGATCTGACGAAACATGCGAGGTTGCAAGGGCGGGTGGTGACGCCGGAAAGCATGCCCGAGCGCGGCCTGTTCTACCGCGCAGACCACTTCTCGTTTGCCCGGCACGGCGTTCCGGTGCTGCTGATGATGGGCATCGCGGGCGCTTCCGATCTCCTCGACGGGGGTGTTGCGGCGGGGCAGGCTTGGGTCGACGCCTACACCGGCCACTGCTACCACCAACCCTGCGATGCCTATGGTCCGGACTGGAAACTCGATGGTGCCATGCAGGACATCGGGCTGATGTTCGACGTCGGCCTCGAGCTTGCCAATTCCTCGCGCTGGCCCGAGTGGAAAGACGGATCGGAGTTCAAGGCGGTGCGCGAAAGGAGCGCGGCGTCGCGGCGCTGACGGTCCTTCTCGCCATCGCGCGCCTGGAAACGACAACGGCGCTCGCCGACTGGGGCGCGCAAACGGGCGTCAACGTGCAATTCAGCCTGTGCGGCCGATGCGCCTGGCGTGCCCGGTAGTCGCCCTCCTTGCCCGCGTTACATGCCAACTCGCGGCTGATCGTGCTCGGCGACTGCTGCAGCTCGTGAGCAATCTGCCGAGCGGCGAAACCTCCGTCATGCAGGCACTGAATCTGGTAGCGTTCGTCCTGGCTCAGGTGCGCGTAGCCCATGTGTGGTTCCACTTGGCGGTGAAGCTGCACAGGCTACCGCACCTGCGCCACCTCACTGCGTGAGTGGTGCACTTCAGAATTGAATCCACCGGGCCCCGTCAGGTGACGACCAGAGCCATTCGCCAGGAAGGTGAAGAACCGGAGGGGTTCGCCACATGACATGCCAGGTACAACCGGCCTTGATCCGGGGCGGCGCCCGCGAGTCCCACGGGCGCCGCTTCCTTCGGGCGGGACGCTACTCGTCCCACATCATGCGCACGCCGCAGAAGCGCATGGTCGGCGCGGTTTCGAAGCTGTCCACGAAGATCGAATCGGAATCGCTCTCAAAACGGAGGTTGATTGCGTAGTTCGTGTCGACACGATCGACGATGTGGTTGATGGCCGGCGAGAGGCTGGAGGAATAATCACCCCGATTGGACGAGCGCACCTGGGTGAGATCCGTCAGTGTGCCTGCGGCATCATAGGACGAGACGAATCCGCTCATTCTGGTGGCGCCGGAATTGTCGAGGTAATAGAGCCGCATGTAGCGCAGATTCGCGCCGTTGGGTGGCAGCAACTTGTGTACCAGCGTCACGCCTGTTGCTGCCGATACGCACGCGCCGCTGTGGTAGTCGTAGATCGAATTGGAGCTGCGCGGGACGAATGAGGAGGCCGGAATGAACATCCAGCGCGTGGCCGTGGGCGCTTGCGGTGCATCGGGCGCCGGGCCTGCCATGGCCATGCCGGCGGGCAGAGCCAGGGCGATCCCGAGCCATAACCAGAATCCATTGTGTTTCATGGTGCACCTCACGGCGTGCTGTAGAAGACGCGCGCACCGCAGAATGCCGTGCTGGCCGATGATCCGGTTTGCCCGATGTCGATCGAGTAGGCATGGGCGAAGTTGTCGACTATGGGCCTGGGGGTGACGCCCAGATATTTCGACCCATGGCCGACTGACACTTCGCTTTCCACCGCCACCAGTTCGTCATACACCGAGTTGCCATCGTAGGTCGTGATCCAGCCCCTGACCATGTTGCTGGCGTCGGTATCCTTGTAGTACACACGCAGGCCGTAGATGCTCGACCCGGTAGGGATCTGCATGTCGGTCGTGGCGAAGCGGAATCCGCCGGTGATGCGGATGCAGCCACCGGCAACGTAGGTGGTCTCGGTATTGCTCTGTATGCGATTGAAGGCGCTGGCCGGAATGAAGTAATAACTGTCGGTGGCCAGCGGCGTTGCAGCATCATTTGTCGATTCGGCCTGAAACTGCATCAGTGCGGGATCGAACGAGGGGGGGCCATTCGGGCCGTCGATTGCCTGGGCAGCGGCGGGTAGGGCCAGCGCCAGCACTGCGGCGAGGCAAAGGGGGTGGATGCTCAATCGAACGTTCATCGCCTACTCCTGTCGAATTCACGAACAGTGCAATCCCTGCCGGGATTGCGCGCTTTTCATGGATTGCACGAAGAGCGTCGTGCCGCAGAGTTGCCTGACGAGTTCCGGCAACCGGGAAGCAGTGTAATCTGCGTGGTAATTCACATCAGTGGCGCAGGCCACGGTGACTGCCGGTACGTGCTCACGGCAGAAGTGTGAACTGGGACACACTCTACCAGCTCTGGTCGCGCCTTGCAGATTCCCCAGCGGCACGCGGGACCGGGGCCATGGACGGGCCAGGGGACGCCTGGGCAGGCGCCGGCAGCAGATGCCCATTGCGCTGCATGATGTACCTGGGTGCCTGGCCCGGCTGGGCGATTCGTGCCCCGGCGTACCGGGGCACCTGGTGCAGGAAGCGGCGCAGCATCCAGGCCCGGGCGTCGGCTGCCGGGGCGATGGCAGGCGCTTCGATGCCGCTGGCCAGGATGGCGCGCAGGTCGGCATCGAACCTGTGCTGGATCTGGCCGACCTGCACCATCGCGGCCATGACGGCGAGGCCGTGCACGATGACCACGACGCTGGCACCGCTGAGCGCGATGCGTGGCGCGCGTGCGAGGCGCGGCCAGGCGGCGGCTGCGAGGCCGACGGCGGCCGCGCTGGCGAGATAGGCGTACTGGCCGGAGCTGGTGGCCAGGATCAGCACCGGTGTCAGCAGCGCGACCACCAGGGCCAGCCAGGCCAGCGGCCAGCGCCAGCCGCGCCATGCCAGCGCGGCAAGCAGGGCAGCCAGGCAGGCCGCGGCTGCCGCCAGGCGCGCGGGGCTCTTGGCCAGGGTGGTACCCACCTCGAACAGCGACGGCATGAAAGGGAACAGGAGGTACTCGGCCAGGCGTGCCGGCAGGTTTGGCCAGGCCCAGGCATAACCTTCATGCGCGCCTGGTGCGCCGAGGAGCGTTGCGAAACGCAGCGCCAGATAGCCCAGGACAGGCAGGCTGGCGAGTGCAATCATCGCCAGGGCCCGGCGTGGGCGCGGGTGACGGTAGAGTGCCGGCAGCAGCAGCGCGGGAAGCACGATGGCCGATTCCTTGGCCAGCAGGGCCATTGCGACCAGGAGTGCGACCAGTACGGTGGCCATTGCCTGGCGCGCCCACGGCGCGTGCGCGGAAACCTGCAGCAGGCGCAGGGCGCCCAGTCCGGCGAGCAGCACCAGCAGGTCGGCGAGCGTACCGACCCAGCCGTGCACGTACACCACGTAGGGCGTGAGCACGAAGACGATGGCCGCAGCCGCGGCGGTACGTGATGGAACGGCAGCCGCGCGCAGCACGGCTGCAATCAGCAGCGCATTGATGCTCCCCAGCATCACGAACAGTCCGTGCATGAGCCAGGGCGTCGCGAAGGCGAGCCAGGACAGCACCAGCCACAGGTTGAAGGTCAGCGGGCGGTACTGGAAGGCGGCCAGATCGCCCCACGGAACCCAGGGCAGATCGCGAAAGTGCGCGACGTCCGCGCGCGCGGCCCACTGCAGTTCGTCGTGGCTGAACCAGCCGGGGTTGAAGATCAGCGGCGCCTGCACGATGAGCAGGACCAGCAGCAGGCGGGGCCAGCGGGAGGGCAGGACGGGCAGCTTCATTGCGCCAGTAGAGCATGCCTGCAGCGCGGGCCCCGCGCCAATGACAGCGCCAGCTTGCGCCGGCGGCGTCGATTCAGCGAAGAGGGCGGGCTCAGCGCTTCAGCGTGCGGCGCAGCTTTTCCAGGGCCTGCAGCTGGGCCATCGCCTGGGCGAGCTGGGCCTGTGCCTGGGCGACCGACAGGGCGTCGGAGCGATCGGCAAGCGCGCGCTCGGCTTCGGCCTTGGCATTGCGCGCCGCGGCTTCGTCGAGATCCCTGGCGCGGATCGCGGTGTCGGCCAGCACGGTGACGAGGTTCGGCTGCACTTCCAGCATGCCGCCGGAAACGTAGAAGAACTGTTCCTCGCCGCCTTCCAGCAGTACGCGCACCTGGCCGGGCTTGAGGCGGGTGATCAGTGGTGCGTGACGCGGCGCGATGCCGAGCTCGCCCATCTCGCCGGTCGCAATGACCATTTGCGCCGTGCCGCGGAAGATTTCTGACTCGGCGCTGACGATGTCACATCGGATGGTGGCCATGGGTTCTCTCTCGCTTCGCTCGTTCGACTGGAATGGGGAATCGGCAATCGGGAATGGTCGCAGCGGGTCGTCGGCGTGTCGCTGTTGACGAGTCCCCACTCACCCACCCCGATTGCCGGAGCAGAACGCCGATCAGGCGGCCTTCTGCTCCATCGCCTTGGCCTTCTCGAAGGCCTCCTCGATGCCGCCAACCATGTAGAACGCCTGTTCCGGCAGGTGGTCGCATTCGCCGTCGATGATCATCTTGAAGCCGCGGATGGTGTCCTTCAGCGAGACGTACTTGCCGGGTGCGCCGGTGAACACCTGGGCCACCGTGAAGGGCTGCGAGAAGAAGCGTTCCACCTTGCGCGCGCGCGTGACGGTGGCCTTGTCTTCCTCGCTCAGTTCGTCCATGCCGAGGATGGCGATGATGTCCTTGAGTTCCTTGTAGCGCTGCAGGGTGCCCTGTACACGTCGTGCGATGTCGTAGTGTTCCTGACCGATGATCAGCGGGTCGAGCTGGCGGCTGGTCGAGGCGAGCGGGTCGACCGCCGGGTAGATGCCCAGCGAGGCGATGTCGCGCGACAGGGCCACGGTGGAATCCAGGTGCGCGAAGGTGGTGGCCGGGGACGGGTCGGTATAGTCGTCCGCCGGCACGTACACGGCCTGGATCGAGGTGATCGAGCCGGTCTTGGTCGAGGTGATGCGTTCCTGCAGCGCGCCCATCTCCGCGGCGAGCGTCGGCTGGTAGCCCACGGCGGAGGGCATCCGGCCGAGCAGGGCCGACACTTCGGTGCCGGCCAGCGTGTAGCGGTAGATGTTGTCGACGAAGAACAGCACGTCCTTGCCCTTGCCCGTCTCGTCCTTCTCGTCGCGGAAGAATTCGGCCATGGTGAGGCCGGTCAGCGCGACGCGCAGGCGGTTGCCGGGCGGCTCGTTCATCTGGCCGTACACCATCGCCACCTTGGACTGCGTCTTGTCTTCCAGGTTGACGACGCCGGCTTCGATCATCTCGTGGTAGAAGTCGTTGCCTTCGCGGGTGCGCTCGCCGACGCCGGCAAACACCGACAGGCCGGCATGCTGGGTGGCGATGTTGTTGATCAGCTCGAGCATGTTGACGGTCTTGCCGACGCCCGCGCCGCCGAACAGGCCCACCTTGCCGCCCTTGGCGAACGGGCACATGAGGTCGATGACCTTGATGCCGGTTTCCAGCAGCTCGTTGGCCGCCGCCTGCTCGGCATAGCTTGGCGCGTCGCGGTGGATGACCCAGCGCTCCTTTTCGCCGATCGGGCCGGCTTCGTCGATGGGATTGCCGAGCACGTCCATGATGCGCCCGAGGGTAGCCTGGCCGACCGGTACCGAGATGCCGGCGCCGGTGTTGCGTGCGAGCAGGCCGCGCTTGAGGCCGTCGGTGGAACCGAGCGCGATGGTGCGCACGACCCCGTCGCCGAGCTGCTGCTGCACTTCCAGCGTGATGTCTGCGGCCGTACCCTCGACCTTGAGCGCGTCGTACACCTTCGGCACGGACTCGCGCGGGAATTCGACGTCGACGACGGCGCCGATGATTTGTACGACTTTGCCCTGGCTCATTGGAGTGACTCCGGATGGTTCTTCAAAGCTTGCATCAACATGGCCCAAGCCATGCGGTTATTTTGACAGTGCGCCACGGATGGCCGCTTCTTGATCCTCGCGATCAACGACGATCGCACTCATACCGCCGCTGCACCGCCGACGATCTCGCTGATCTCCTGCGTGATCGCGGCCTGGCGCGCCTTGTTGTAAACCAGCGTCAGCGATTCGATGGCCTTGGTGGCGTTGTCCGAGGCACTCTTCATTGCCACCATGCGTGCGGCGTGCTCGCTGGCGAGGTTTTCCAGCACGGCCTGGTACACCAGCGACTCGATGTAGCGCGTGAGCACGTGTTCGAGCACGCTTTCCGCGTCCGGTTCGTAGATGTAGTCCCAGCCGTGCACCGAGGCGATGTCATCCGACGGCGGCAGCGGCAGCAGCGCGTCGATGGTCGCCTTCTGCGTCATCGTGTTGATGAAGTCGTTGTAGACGAGGCTCAGCCGATCGACGTTGCCGGCGGTGTACTCGTCGAGCATCACCTTGATCACGCCGATGAGCTGGGCAATCTGCGGTCGTTCGCCCAGGTGGGTGACGCTGCCGACCATGTTGACGTCCAGGCGGCGGAAGAACTGCGTGGCCTTCTGACCGATGCACACGACATCGACCGCCACACCCTTCTCGTGCCAGCTGCGGATCTCCCTCAGCATCTTGCGGAACAGGTTCGAATTGAGCCCGCCACACAGGCCGCGGTCGGTCGATATGATCACGTAACCGACGCGCTTGACCTCCTCGCGGGCCACCAGGAAGGGATGCTTCACCTCGGTGTTGGCGCGCGCGATGTGGCCGATCACCTGGCGCATCGCACGCGCGTACGGACGCGAGGCGCGCATCAGATCCTGCGCCTTCCTGATCTTTGATGCCGACACCATCTCCAGCGCCCCGGTCACCTTGCGGGTGTTGTGGACGCTCTTGATCTTGGTACGGATTTCTCTTGCACCAGCCATGTTCTTCGCTCGCTATGCCCGCTGCGGGGAGGCGGGAGTGGGGAATGGGGAATCGTCAGCAACGTCTCGACGAACCCACACCCGCTTGCACGATTCCCGGCTCTCGATTCCCGATCCCGGCTCGTTACCAGCTGCCGGTCTTCTTGAACTCGTCCAGGCCCTGCTTGAACTTGGCCTCGATGTCCGCGTTCCAGTCGCCGGTCTGGACGATCTTCTTCATCAGGTCGCCGTAGTTGCTGTGGAAGTGCGTGTGCAGCGCCGCCTCGAAGGGCAGGATCTTCGCCACTTCCAGGTCATCGAGATAGCCCTTCTCGGCCGCGTACAGCGACAGCGCGAGTTCGGCGATCGACATCGGCGCATACTGCTTCTGCTTCATCAGCTCGGTGACGCGCTGACCGCGTTCCAGCTGGGCGCGCGTGGCCGCATCCAGGTCCGAGGCGAACTGCGCGAAGGCGGCCAGTTCACGGAACTGGGCCAGCGCCAGCTTGACGCCACCGGAGAGCTTCTTGACGATCTTGGTCTGCGCTGCGCCACCCACGCGCGATACCGAGATGCCGGCGTTCACGGCCGGGCGGATGCCGGCGTTGAAGAGGTCGGTCTCGAGGAAGATCTGGCCGTCGGTGATGGAGATCACGTTGGTCGGCACGAAGGCCGAGACGTCGCCGGCCTGGGTCTCGATGATCGGCAGCGCGGTGAGCGAGCCGGTCTGGCCCTTGACGGCCCCCTGGGTGAACTGCTCGACGTAGTCCTCGGATACGCGCGAGGCGCGCTCCAGCAGGCGCGAGTGCAGGTAGAAGACGTCACCCGGGTAGGCTTCGCGGCCCGGCGGGCGGCGCAGCAGCAGGGAGATCTGGCGATAGGCCCAGGCCTGCTTGGTGAGGTCGTCGTAGATGATGAGTGCGTCTTCACCGTTGTCGCGGAAGAACTCGCCCATGGCGCAGCCGGCATAGGGTGCGATGTACTGCACCGCCGCCGAATCGGAGGCCGAGGCGGCGACGATGATGGTGTGCGCCAGGGCATCGTGCTCCTCGAGCTTGCGCACGACGTTGGCGATCGAGCTTTGCTTCTGCCCGATGGCCACGTAGATGCACTTGATGCCCGAATCCTTCTGGTTGATGATCGCGTCGACCGCCAGCGCGGTCTTGCCGGTCTGGCGGTCGCCGATGATCAGCTCGCGCTGGCCACGGCCGATCGGGATCATCGAGTCGACCGACTTGTAGCCGGTCTGCACCGGTTGATCGACCGACTTGCGCCAGATCACGCCAGGCGCGACCTTTTCCACCGGTGAGGTTTGCGTAGCGCTGATCGGGCCCTTGCCGTCGATCGGCTCGCCGAGCGCGTTGACGACGCGGCCGAGCAGCTCGCGTCCGACCGGCACTTCCAGGATGCGACCGGTGGTCTTGGCGATGTCGCCTTCGGACAGGTGCTCGTAATCGCCCAGCACCACCGCGCCGACCGAGTCGCGCTCCAGGTTCAGCGCCAGGGCGAAGGTGTTGCCGGGCAGTTCGACCATCTCGCCCGACATCACGTCGTTCAGGCCGTGGATGCGCACGATGCCGTCCGACACGCTGGTCAGCGTGCCCTCGTTGCGTGCTTCCGCGGAGAGTTGGAACTTCTCGATACGGCTCTTGATGAGCTCGCTGATTTCGGACGGATTGAGTGTCGTGGACATGGGTTTTTCCTCGGTGCACGCCGCAGGCGCGGCGCGCGGGGGTTCGTTTCGGAAAGTGCGGCGCGCAAACGGGGATCGAGCTGCGATTCCCGCCGGCTGACCGGCTTTCAGTTCACCAGTGCCTGCTCCAGCCTCGCCAGGCGGCCGCGCACGGAGCCATCGATGACCACGTCGCCGGCGTCGATGATGGCGCCACCCAGCATGGTCGGATCGACTTCCTGCTCGATCTCGATCTCGCGCCCGAAGCGCCGCTTGAGCGCCGCCTTGAGCTTGTCGACCTCGGACGCATCGACCGCGTTCGCCGAGCGCAGGCGCACGTGCAGGGTGTGTTCGGCATCCTGGCGCAGTACCGAGTACAGCGCCGCCACCTCGGGCATCACGGCCAGGCGGTCGTTGTCCACCAGCACCTGTACGAAGCGGGAAAACTCCGAATCGGCGGCTTCGCCGGGCGGCAACATGAGCGCCACCAGGTCGGCCTCGGGCACGCGCGGGTCGCTGATCAGGCGGGCGACGCGCGGATCGTTGACCAGCGTGGCGGCGAAGTCGAGCCGTTCCGACCAGTCACGCAAGGTGCCCGCGGCCCGCGCCAGCTCGAAGGCGGCACGGGCGTAGGGGCGAGCGAGGGTAAGGGCGCTGGACATCGTCAGATCTCGGCGGCGAGCTGGTCGATCAGCGCGCGGTGCGCCGAGGCGTCGATCTCGCGGTGCAGGATCTTCTCGGCACCGGCAACGGCAAGCGCCGCCACCTTGCCGCGCAGTTCCTCGCGTGCCTTGTGCATCTGCGCCTCGATGTCGGCCGCGGCGATGGCCTTCTGCTTGGTCGCCTCGACAACGGCATCCTGGCGCGCCTTGTCGACGATCTGCGTCGCCTGCTGGTGCGCCTTGTCGATGATGGCCGCCGCTTCGGCGCGGGCCTTCCTGATCTCCTCGGCCACGCGCGCGTCGGAATCGGCAAGCTGCTTGCGTGCACGTTCCGCCTGCGACAGGCCTTCGGCGATCTTGTTCTGGCGCTCCTCGATGGCCGCGATGATGTGCGGCCAGCCGAATTTCATGACCAGCCAGACCACGGCGAAGAACGCCAGGCCCTGGATGACCAGGGTGAGATTGGGGATCATTGCCTAACTCCTGCGCTGGCGACGGCGAACCGTCGCCGGTTCACTGCCGGTCGATTACTGGACGCCGAGCGTGGCGAGCAGCGGGTTCGCGAACAGCAGCAGCAGGGCAATGGCCACGCCGATCATCGGCACCGCGTCGAGCAGGCCGGCGACGATGAACATCTTGGTCTGCAGCATCGGAGTCAGTTCCGGCTGGCGCGAGGAGCCCTCGATGAACTTGCCGCCGAGGATGGCGAAGCCGATCGCGGTGCCGAGGGCGCCAAGGCCGATCAGCAGCGCCGCGGCGATGACCGTCATGCTCAGAACGTCGGCGATCTGGGCGATGTTGGCGATGGATTCCATGGTTTACTCCGTTGGTTCAGTGGCGTGGGTTGGATAGGACTTCTTCACTGCATGGCAGGCCCGACGATCCCGTCGCAACCCGCCGTTTTCGCACCAGCGCTTCGATTGGTTCCATCGAAGACTGGCCTTGGTTTGCGGGAGCATCGGCGGGCTTGCTCGAAACCAGCCGGTGCTCCTGTCACGCCGCGATATCCCTGTGCCGCGGCGCGCTGTTTCTTCTCCTGGAGAGCCCCGGCAGTGCTCTCCCACGCCGGGAACTCCCTGTGTCCCCGCGTGCTGTTGATTGGCAGTGCGGCCACGGATGGCCGCTTCTGGACTACAACAAAACCGTATCTGCAAATTGGCAACAACTCTCCAACCACCGCGTTCAGGGACGAACGCACAAATCAATGACTTTCAGCGGCCATGCTGAGGTAGACGATCGACAGCACCATGAAGATGAAGGCCTGCAGGGTGATGATCAGGATGTGGAAGGCGGTCCAGCCGAAGCCGGCCACGATCTGGCCGAAGCCGAGGAACCAGGTGGACGCGTGGGCCAGGGTGGCGCCCAGCGTCATCACCGCGATCAGTACGAAGATGAGCTCGCCGGCGTACATGTTGCCGAACAGTCGCAGGCTGAGCGAGACCGGGCGCACCGCTTCCTCGATCAGGCGCAGCAACAGGTTCGCGGGAGAAAGCAGGATCTTGCCGACCGCGCCTTCGGCGTGGAACGGGGCGGTGAAGAACTCGGCGAAGAACTTGCCGACGCCCTTCTCGCTGATGCCCACGTACTGGGTCATCAGGAAGACCGCCAGCGCCATGCCCAGGGTGGTGTTGAGGTCGGCGGTCGGCACGATGCGCATGTAGGCGTGCGCCGGATCGAGACCGGCCGCGCTATGCGCGCCCGCCCACAGCCAGCCGACGAAGTCGATCGGCAGCAGGTCCAGGAAGTTCATGAAGAAGATCAGGCCGAACAGCGTCAGCGACAGTGGCGCGATCATCCTGCTCTTGCCGTGGAAGGTCTCCTTGACCAGCCCATCGACGAACAGCACCACCGCCTCGACCATCGATTGCAGGGTACCCGGCACACCCGAGGTGGCGCGACGCGCCAGCATGACGAACAGCAGCATGAACACCACGGCACTGACGACGGTGAACAGCAGCGTATCGACGTTGATCGTCATGAATGCGCTGCCGCTGTCGCCGATCGGCACCTGCCAGTGGTGCAGGTGGTGCTGGATGTAGCCGGTCATGTCGACCGAGCCGGCGGCTTCTTCACTGGCCATCGTTCTACCTGGTTGCAATGAGTGCGATCCAAAACGCGAGCTGTGCTGCCAGGATTCCGGCGATCAGTCCGGGAAACGGCAGGTTCCACATGGCGATGGCGAGATACAGCCCCGCGCACAGCCAGCACCACTTCAAAGCTTCGCCGGCCCAGGCTGCCCGCAGGGCAGCACGCGCCGACACCACGCCGCGCCCAAACAGGCGCAGCGCGAACAACAGGTTCCCGGTGCAGACGATGCCGCCACCGACCAGCGCTGCCAACCCTGCGCGCCAGCCGAAACCGGTCGCGGCAAGGGCTGCCACGAGGGTTGCGCTGGTCTGCAGGATGGCGGTACGGGTCGCCACGTGCCAGCCGTGGGCGATCGAATTGCGCACCGGGAACCTTCGTTTCAGGTGGGTTCGGGCGATGCCACGATGGCGCGGCCCCGAGCCCATCCAAAGGACGCGAAGTTTAACAAGCGCTTGGCCCTGCATGCAATCCACAGCGGGCCCCGCGACGGAATCTGCGGCATCCTGTCACGGGCGCCGATCGGCGCCAGGCAAAAAAAGGGCCGGATCAAGTCCGGCCCCAATCATGCGCCGCCCTCAGGGGAGGGGACGGCGCGTTCTCTGGGAAATGTGCCTGCCAGGGTTCAGCGGGCAGCGGCCGAGGCCTTCTTGGCAGCTGCGCTGGCTTCCTTGGTCACCGTCTCGACGGTGTTCTCGAGCGAGCCCTTGGCAAGCGAACCGATGGCTTCGCCGGTCTTCAGCGAAACGCCGATCACTTCCTGGCCGTTCGCAAACAGCTTCTCGGCGCTTTCCTTGGCCAGCTGCACGCCCTTCGGCCAGATTGCCTTGGCGCCGTCGAAATCGCGCACTTCGGCCGCTTCGGTCCAGAATTCGACCGAGGCCTTGACACGATCCTCGAAGGTCTTGAGGTTGAGTTCGGTGATGCGCTCGAAGCCGGCCAGGGCCAGGCCCTGCGCCTTCACGAACGCGTCCGCGTAGTTCTTGCCGAGGTTCAGCGACTGGTTGTTGATCTGCTCAAACATGGTGGTCTCCTGTGGGTTGTCCTGCGAGTGTGGATGGCATCCTAGCAGGTCTTATGCTGCAATGCAACATATCTAGACAAAAAACCTCCGCAGGAGCGCTGGAGCACATGCGTGATCAGGCCTGAAGCTGGATTGCGCCGCTTTGTGCGACGCGCCAAATATCAGGGCCGGGCGGTATCCGGGCCAGTATAGCTGCAGGCCGAGGTGCAGGTTTCCTGCACGACCACCCGCGCCAGCAGCGGCAGGCGCGGCGCAAGCCGGTCCCACACCCAGCGCGCGAGGTTCTCGCTGGTCGGGTTCTCCAGCCCTTCCACATCGTTCAGGTAACGGTGGTCGAGCGCCTCGAACAGCGGTGCGAAGGCGGCCTTGATGTCGGCAAAATCCATCACCCAGCCGAGTGTCGGGTCCACCGGTCCGGCCACGTGCACGCCGATGACGAAGGAATGCCCATGCAGGCGTGCGCACTTGTGCCCGGCCGGGACGTTGGGCAGGCGGTGTGCCGCTTCGATGTGAAAGGACCGGGAGATCTCCATCCGGCCATTCTAGCGTGGACGGCGACGGGTCGTTGGCCGGTGCAGGCCTGCCGGGTTCGTGGCTGGCGGATCGGCAGGCGCCACCACGCACCCCGGCCTTCAGTGCAGGCGCCCGCCGACCCGCACGCGCCTGCGACCACGCTGCCGTGCACCACGTGCACCACGTGCGGCCCGGCGCCCGGGTGGCTCGTCCGTGCAGCCCGCAGCCCATGCCTTTCGACACGTGGCGGCCCCGCCCGCATGCGCGAACATCACGCACCTCGCCCGTGATCGACAGACCTGGAGCAACCGATGGAAAGACGCGACTTCCTGAAGATGGCCGGTATCGGCGTCGGTGGCCTCATGCTGCCGATGTTCCATGGTCGCCTGATCGCCGCCGAAGCGCTGCTAGACAAGCTCGATCCGGCGACCAGCAAACGGCTTGCCGACGTCGCGCTCCAGGCCGCGCGCGCGGGCGGCGCGACCTACTGCGACGTGCGCATCGGCAAGTACCTGCGCCAGTTCGTCATCACGCGCGAGGACAAGGTGCAGAACGTCGTCAACACCGAGTCCACCGGCATCGGCATTCGCGTCATTGCCAAGGGCACCTGGGGCTTCGCCGCCACCAGCACGCTCGATCCGGACAGCGTGGCCGCTGCGGTGCGCCGGGCGCTGAGCATCGCCAAGGCCAATTCGCGTCTGCAGGCCGCCCCGGTGGAACTGGCGCCGGTCAAGGGTGTGGGCGAGGTGAGCTGGAAGACGCCGATCAAGCGCAACGCCATGGAAGTGCCGGTCAAGGACAAGGTGGCGCTGCTGCTCGGCGTCAATGCCGCCGCGCTCGCCGCGGGCGCCAGTTTCGTCAACTCGATGCTGTTTGCGGTCAACGAGCAGAAGTATTTCGCTTCCACCGATGGCTCCTACATCGACCAGGATATCCACCGCATCTGGGCGCCGATGTCGATCACCGCGATCGACAAGCAGAGCGGCAAGTTCCGCTCGCGCGGCGGGCTGTCCTCGCCGCGCGGCATGGGCTATGAGTATCTGGAATTCAAACCCGCCGACCGCGTGGAGCTGCCGGGCGGGGCCGTGCTGTACCGCGACTCCTACGACATGCAGGCCGATGCGGTCGCCGCCGCCAGGCAGGCGCAGGAGAAACTCTCCGCACCCTCGGTCAAGCCGGGCAAGTACGACCTGGTACTCGACCCCTCGCACCTGTGGCTCACCATCCACGAATCGGTCGGCCATCCGCTGGAACTCGATCGCGTGCTCGGCTACGAGGCCAACTACGCCGGCACCAGCTTCGCCACCCTGGACAAGTGGAAGGAACACTTCCAGTACGGCAGCGACAAGGTCACCATCTTCGCCGACAAGACCCAGCCGGGTTCGCTGGGCGCGGTCGGTTACGACGATGAGGGCGTCAAGACCGGCAGGTGGGACCTCATCAAGGACGGCAAGCTGGTCAACTACCAGGTCATCCGCGACCAGGCGCACATCCTTGGCCTCAAGGAATCGCAAGGCTGCTGCTATGCCGATTCCTGGTCGAGCGTGCAGTTCCAGCGCATGCCCAATGTTTCGCTGCAGGCCGGCAAGGACAAGCTCGACCCCGCAGGCATGATCAAGGACGTCGAAGACGGCATCTACATCATCGGTGACGGTTCCTTCTCCATCGACCAGCAGCGCTACAACGCGCAGTTCGGTGGCCAGCTTTTCTACGAGATCAAGGATGGCAAGGTCACGCGCCCGATCGAGGATGTCGCCTACCAGATCCGCACGCCCGAGTTCTGGAACGCCTGCGTGGCGGTATGCGACCAGTCCGACTATCGCCTGGGCGGCTCGTTCTTCGACGGCAAGGGCCAGCCAAGCCAGGTGTCGGCGGTATCGCACGGATCGTCCACCGCGCGCTTCAATGGCGTGAACGTCATCAACACGGCACGCAGCCTTGGCTGAGCCGGGATTGGCGATCGGCAATGCGTGATTCGGGATGGCAAGAGCGCGCCCAGCCGCCGCCAGCCAGCCCCCACACAGGTTTGGAGAAGCAAGCATGAGCATCTACAGCGAAGAGCAGGCCAGGGCCATCCTGGACAAGGTCATCAAGGCCTCGAAGGCCGACCAGTGCAGCGCCACGCTGGCGGGCGGCAGCAGCGGCAACGTGCGCTATGCGCTGAACTCGGTGTCCACCTCCGGGCACGTCGATGACGTCAACCTGGCGGTCGAGGTCGCGTTCGGAAAGCGCGTGGGCACGGCCACCATCAATGCCTTCGATGACGCTTCCATCGTGGCCGTCGTGCGCCGCGCCGAGGAACTGGCGAAGCTGGCGCCGGAAAATCCCGAGTTCGTGCCGGCCATTCCCAAGCAGGCCTATCGGGCCAGCGACACCTTCAATGCCCGCACCGCCGCGATCACGCCGGAATATCGCGCCCAGGTCGCTGCCGACTGCATCGAGCCGTGCCGCAAGGACAAGCTGGTCGCCGCCGGCTTCTTCTCCGATTCCCGGGAGTTCACCGCGCTGGCCAACAGCAACGGCAACTTCGGCTACCAGAAGTCTTCCGCGATGGACTTCACCTGCACGGTGCGCACCGAGGATGGCCGGGGTTCGGGTTGGGTTGCGCGCAATCTCGCCGATGTGGCGAAATTCGATGCCAGGGACGAGATCAAGACGGCTATTCAGAAGGCCAAGGGATCAGCCGAGGCCAAGGCACTGGAACCGGGCAAGTACACGGTCATCATGGAGCCGGCGGCCACCGCCGGCCTGATCAGCTTCATGATGTTCGGCTTCGATGCACGCCAGGCCGACGAGGGCCGCAGCTTCCTGTCGAAGAAGGGCGGCGGCAACAAGCTGGGCGAGAAGCTGTTCGACGAGCGGGTCAACATCCACGCCGATCCCTGGCACCCCGACGCGGCCGTGCTGCCGTGGGACCAGGAGGGCCTGGCGCGCGACAAGGTCGCCATCATCGACAAGGGCAAGGTCGCCTACCTCAACTACTCGCGCTACTGGGCGCAAAAGCAGGGCAAGCAGGCGAGCGGGCGACCGGGCAACCTCATCATGGCCGGCGGCGACAAGTCCACTGCCGACATGGTCAAGGGCACCAGGAAGGGGATCCTGGTCACGCGCACCTGGTACATCCGCATGGTCGATCCGCAGACGGTCCTGCTGACCGGCCTCACGCGCGATGGCACCTTCTACATCGAGAACGGCAAGATCAAGTACCCGATCAAGAACTTCCGCTTCAACGAATCGCCGGCGATCATGCTCAACAACGTCGAGGAGATCGGCAAGCCGGTACGCGTGGGTGACGATGAATCGCCCTTCGTGATGCTGATCCCGCCGATGAAGATCCGCGACTTCACCTTCACCTCGCTGTCGGATGCTGTTTGAGCGGCGCTTGGCAAGTCGGGATTTGGGACCGCAGTGGTCACGCGTTCGAACTTCGGCGCTGCTGCCCGCTGGCATGGGCCAGCGCGGCGGCGCCGGGTCCGGGCTGCCTGCGGGCGCCCGTCGGCCACGCAGGGCCGACCGGCGACGCTGAACGATGAAGCTTCGGCCGCCATTCCGGCCTAGCCCGGAACCTGCTTCCTGCACCGCCTCGCGGCGCCGGTTCCTGCGTGCGGCGTTCGCGATGGGCGCGGCCGCATTGCTCGCGCCCGCCGCACGGCGTGCCGGTGCCGTGCCTGCCAGTTCGCAAGCCACAAGCCCCGCTCCCGGCGGTCCCTACGACTTCCACTTCACCCGCCTCATGTACGAGTCGGGCGACTGGGATGTCGACGAGCGCATGCCGTCGAACGTGCTCGACGCGCTGATCCAGTACACGACGCTGCGCATTGATCCGGTCGAGCGTGTATTGCCGCTGGCCGATCCGGCCATGCTCGCCGCGCCGTTCTGCTACCTCGCCGGCCACAAGCTGGTCGAGTTCAACCCCGACGAGCGCCGCAACTTCGAGCGCTACGTCAGGAACGGCGGCTTCGTGCTGGTCGATGACTGCAACCACGACATCGACGGCCTGTTCGCGAAATCCTACGAGCGCGAGATGGCCGCGATCTTCGGCCCGGACGCCCTCGGCAAGCTGGCCAACGACCACCCGCTCTACGCCAGCTTCTTCCGCTTCGACGGCCCGCCGGCAACCAGCTTCGAGCTCAACGGCTGGGGCGATGATCTCGTTCACGACTACCTCAAGGGCATCGAGATCGACGGCCGCCTCGGCGTGCTCTACTCCAACAAGGACTATGGCTGCGAGTGGGATTACGACTGGCGCAACAAGCGCTTCCTCGCCGAGGACAACACGAAGTTCGCGGTCAACATCGTGATGTACGCGCTGACCACCTAGGCTGGTGCCACGGCCTGCGACCGACCGGCGGCACGGCTCGCGCAGCTCACGGGCCTTCGAACCCGCTGCGCAGGATGCGATCCTCATATAGCACCAGGCCGTCATTGCCGGCAGCCACGGCGGCGCCGCCGCGCAGGTTGATCGACGCCAGCGCGCGGAAATCCGCATCGCAGTAATCCGCCTGCCAGCTGTGCCCGCCATTGCGGCTGGTTTGCAGGCAGCCGTCCGCGGTGGCCGCATACCAGTGGCTGGCGCTGCGTTGCTTGAGGCTGGTGATCCAGCCCGGTGGCGCGCTGGGCAGCGCCTGCCAGGTGGCGGCGCCGTCGCTGGTCACGTACAGCGTGCCGGTCCAGTGGTTCTGTACCGCGACCATGGCGTGGTCACTATCGACGAAGTCTGCGGCAGTGATCGCGCCGTGCGGGAAGTCCAGCACGGTCCAGGTCGCCCCCGCATCGGCCGTGCGCAGCACCGTGCCGATACCGTTACCCATGCTGCCGCGCACCACGCCGCCAGTGGCATAACCGATGGCGCCGCTGCCGGGGAAGTGCAGCTCGTGGAAGTTGCGATCCATTTCGCCCGGGTAGCGCAGGGTCCAGTGGTCACCCTGGTCGTCGCTGGTCCAGGTCTGGCCGCCCTTGATCGCGACCAACCGTCCCGAGGCCAGGAAGGCGACGTCGAAGATGCTCCCCGGGCTGCTCGTATCCCAGGGGCCGACCTGCGCCCAGCTGGCGCCGCGATCGGTACTGCGGTAAAAGCCCAGGCGGGCGGCGTAGAGTTCGTCCGCGCTGGCGGCATGCGCCCAGACCAGGCTCTGGCCGTGCTCGGGGACCACGTCGATCGGTGTCCAGCTGTAGCCACCGTCCATGGTCAACAGGCCACAATTGAAGGCGCCGGCGGCAAAGCCGCGCGGTCCGTCGGGAAAATCGACCGATGTAACGGAACAGGTGCCGGTGCCGCTGGCCAGGACCCAGTCTCCCGCGGCAGCCGGGGCGCCCGGGCCGGCGCCCAGCGCCAGTGCAAACAGCGGTACGACGAACGCTTGCATGGAACAGCCTCCTCAAGTTCACGGCGCGTGGTGTGGCTGCGTGGCCATCGGCGCAGCCCCCTTATCTCACCACGATTGCTGCCTGCAGGTCATCAGGCGGCCAAGCTGCGCTCGTGACAGGACGCCGTCCACCGCTGTCCGGCGAGCGGCCTCACGACGGCTTGCGCACCGGCCTGGCAGGCGATGGTGGCAAACGCCCGCCGCGCGTCAATGCCGGGCGTGACATTCCGCACGTGTCACGGGCCGCGTGGGCCGGGACAATCCACTGCCGTCCCTGGAGAATGCCATGGCCCAGATGCCTGCCCCGACCGAAGCCGCCCTCGCTGCCCGGCTGCAACAGCTCGGCGCATTGCGCGAAGCCATCGGCCGCGTGGTGGTGGGGCAGGACGAGGTCGTCGAGCAGCTCCTGATCGGGCTCCTCGCCGGCGGCCATTGCCTGATCGAGGGTGTGCCGGGGCTCGGCAAGACGCTCCTGGTGCGCGCGCTGGGGCAGGCACTGGCGCTGGACTTCCGACGCATCCAGTTCACGCCGGACCTGATGCCGGGAGACATCATCGGCACCGAAATCCTGGAAGAGGAACACGGCACCGGCCGGCGCCGCTTCACGTTCCAGCGCGGCCCGGTCTTCACCCACCTGCTGCTGGCCGACGAGCTCAACCGCACCCCGCCCAAGACCCAGTCGGCGCTGCTCGAAGCGATGCAGGAACGCACCGTGAGCTATGCCGGGGTCACGCATGTGCTGCCGCAGCCATTCTTCGTGCTGGCCACGCAGAATCCCCTGGAGCAGGCCGGCACCTATCCGTTGCCGGAGGCGCAGCTGGACCGCTTTCTGCTGCACATCCGCGTGGATTATCCGGATGAAGCCGAGGAACGCGCGATCCTGGTGCAGACCACCGGCAGCGCCACGCCGGTCATCGAGCCGGTGATGGAGGGTGCCGAAGTGCTTGCCCTGCAGGCCCTGGTGCGTGAAGTGCACCTGGGCGAGGACCTGCTGGCCTGGATCGTGCGCCTGGTGCGTGCCACCCGGCCGCAGCAGGGCGGCAGTGCATCGGTGCGCGAAGCGCTGCGCTGGGGTGCCGGCCCGCGCGCCGGCCAGGCGCTGGTGCTGGCGGCCAAGGCGCGCGCGCTGCTGCACGGCCGGCTCGCTGCCACGCGGGTGGACCTGAAGGCACTGGCCGCGCCGGTCCTGCGCCACCGCCTGTTGCTGTCCTTCAGCGCCGAAGCTGCCGGACGCAGCACCGACGCGGTGATTGCCGAGCTGTTGGCGGCGGTGCCGTTCCCGGCCTGAGGCTTCCGTGCTGGCGCCGCTTACGCCCGCCTTGCGCGCCCAGTTGCGCGACCTGCGCCTGGCCTCGCGCCGCGGCGGCGCAGCCGGCCTTGGCCAGCACGCCAGCCGCGTGCGCGGCGCGGGCCTGGAATTCGCCGAATACCGTGCCTACGAGCCGGGTGATGATCCGCGTCGCATCGACTGGAAGCTCTACGCGCGCTCGGACCGGCATTTCGTGCGCGAGGCCGAGCGCGACAGCGCGCTCGGCGTCTGGCTGGTGATCGACACCAGCGCTTCGATGGGCCAGCGCGATGCCGGGCCGGCGGCGCCTTCGCGACTGGAGGCTGCGCGGCAGCTTGCCGCTTGCGTCATCGAACTCGCCCTGCGCCAGGGTGACCGCTTCGGATTGCTGGCCGTCGGCGGCGCGGCACCGCTGTTCCTGCCCGCGCATGCCGGCCGGCGTCAACGCGACCAGGTCCTGCTGGCGCTCGAGCGGCTGAACGCCGCGGCGACGCTGCCCGATCCTGCGCGCCTGTTGCCGATGCTCGAACGCATGCTGCCGCCGGCATTGGTACTGCTGCTCTCGGACTTCTTCGACAAAAGCATGGTCGAACTTGCCTTGCGCCTGGCCGCCACCCGGCGCGAAGTGCTGTCGATCCAGCTCCTCACTGCCGGTGAGCGGGATTTTCCCTATGCCGGTGGCCACCGCTTCGTCGATCCGGAGTCCGGCAGCGAATTGCGCGTCGAAGCGGCGGCGGCCCGGCGCGACTACCTGGAGCGCTTCGCCGCGGCACGTGCCCGACTGGCGCAGCGTTTCACCGCCGCCGGCATCCGGCATGCCGAGTACGTGCTCGACCGGCCCCTGATCGAGCCGTTGCGCGTGCTGTTTGGCGGTGACCGGGGCAGTGGGCCGTGAGTCTCGCGCTGCTTGCGCCCCTGGGACTGGCTGCGCTGGCAGCGCTGGCGCTGCCGCTGTGGATCCACCTGGTGCGGCGCCTGGAACTCGTGCGCGTGGAGTTTGCGGCGCTGCGCTGGATCAGTCCGCGTGCCCGGCCCGAGCGGCGCATACGCATCCAGCGCCCCTGGCTGCTGCTGGTGCGGCTGCTGCTGCTGGCCTTGCTCGCCCTGCTCCTGGCGCAGCCGGTGTGGCAGCGCGGCGGCACCCGGGCAAGCGCGTGGATCGTCCTCGCCCCGGGTGTGAATCCGGTCGGCGCCCGGGCCGCGGTGGCGTCGGACGGGGAATGGCATTGGCTGAGTCCCGGCTTTCCGGCGCTGGGCACCGGTGCGCCGCCATCGGCGGGAGCGAGCGCCAGCCTGCTGCGCGAACTCGATGCTACGCTGGCGAAGGACACCCCGCTCACCGTCATCGTGCCCGAGCGGGTGGAAGGGCTCGATGGCGAACGCCCGCGTCTGGTGCGCCCGGTCGAATGGCGCGTCGTGCCGGGGCGCATGCCCGCGCGTCCGCCCGGGCCGGCGCTGCCCCGCACGCTGGCGCTGCGCCTAGCGCCGGATCAGGCGCCGTCCGCCACGTATGTGGAAGCGGCGGTCGCGGTCTGGAACCTGGCTGCACCGGGTCGCTACACGCTGGACGCCGCGCCGGCCGGGCAAGCGGTTCCGCCGACCGCGGACTGGCTGGTGTGGCTGGCGCCGCCAGCGCCGGCGCTGGACCGCTGGCTGGAGCAGGGCGGCACCGCGCTGGTTGTGGGCGCAGGCCCTGCCGCCGGCGCGTCGTTGTGGCCGGATGCCCATGGCCGCCCGCTCGCCAGTGCCAGCCGGCAAGGCGCGGGACGCCTGGTCACCCTGGCCGGGGCGCTCGCGCCGCACGATCTGCCCGCGCTGCTGGACGCCGATTTCCCGCAGCGCCTGCACGCAGCGCTGGCGGGCCCGCCGCCGGCGCCGACAGCGGCGGGCGCGACGGCGCTGCGCCCGACGCTCGATCCGGGCATGGCGGGCGAGGCCTTGCCGCCAAGGCACTCGGTGCATTCGCTGGATGCCTGGCTGGTGGCGCTCATCGCCGCAACGTTCCTGCTGGAGCGACTGATCGCGCTCGGCTGGCGCAGGTCCCCGCGATGATCGTCGATCGACCCATTACCCGCCTGCGCCGGTCGGTGGCCAGGCGCCGTATCGCCATCCGCATCGCGCTGCTGCTGCCCTTGATGCTGGCGCTGGTCGCGCTGTTCGGGCGCCAGACCGGCATCGCTGCGGCCTGCGCGGCCGCGTTCGGCGGCGCGGTCTTGCTCGGGCTGCTCGCCTGGCGCACCTGGCGGAGCACCGATGCTGCCTGGCTGGCACGCCGGCTCGATGCCCTCGATCCGCGCATGGAAGACAGCGCCGCCTTGCTTACGCATGATCCGCGCAGGCTGACGCCGCTGGCCGGCCTGCAGCGCCAGCGCCTCCAGCGGCGCCTGGCCGAGCAGGGCGTGGACGCGCGTCCTGTCTGGCCGCGCGGCGCGCTGGGGATCGCCTGGGGCGCGGCACTCGGCGTGCTGCTGGCGGGTTGGCTGTGGGCACCCGCGCCGCGCTCGGCCGCAGGGTCTGCCGCTGGCCAGCCTGCCGAGACGCTCGCCACGCGCCTGGTGCAGGCGCGCGTGCGCATCGTTCCACCGGCCTACACCGGTTTGGGCGCGCGCGAAGTTCCGGCGCTGGACGCCGAGGTGCCTGCCGGCGCGCAGCTCACCTGGCAGCTGCGCTTCGCGCCGGAGCCGCGCGCGGCGGCGCTGGTGCTGCACGATGGGCGGCGCGTGCCGCTGGAGCGCGGGGATGGCGCCTGGCGCGGCGGGCTGGCGTTGGCCGAATCCACGCTCTACCGCGTCGAACTGACTGGCGCACCCGCGTTGAAAGGCGGATTGCACCGGCTGGATGTCATCGCCGACCAGGCGCCGACAGTCCGCGTGTCGGCACCGGAGCACACGCTCAGCCTGCTGGCGAGTGGACAGACCGAGTGGACGCTGGACGTCGAGGCAACGGACGACTACGGCATCGCCGGCGCGCAGCTTGCCGTGGAGCTCGCCCAGATCAGCGGTGACAGCGTGCAGGTCAGGGCGCAGACCGTTGACCTGGACGGCACTGCCCTGGACGGCACGCGGCACGTCCGCTACCGGCACACCCTCGATCTTGCCGCGTTGGACTTCGCCGAAGGCGACGATCTGATCGTGCGCGTGCTGGTGCGCGACAACCGCGAACCGGCGCCCAACATCACGCGCAGCGCCAGCTTCATCCTGCGCTGGCCGGCCGCGGCGCCGGCGGATGTGGCGGATCTGGACGGGGTGGTGCAACGCACCCTGCCAGCGTACTTTCGCAGCCAGCGCCAGATCATCATCGACAGCGAAGCACTGGTCGCGGCGCGGACGACGCTCGGCGCCGAGCGGTTTCTCGACCGCTCCGACGCCATTGGCGTGGACCAGAAGATCCTGCGCCTGCGCTATGGCCAGTTCCTCGGCGAGGAATCGGAGACGGCCGGGCAGCGCGGCGAAGGCGGTCCTCAGGATCACGATGCGCATGAGCATGGCGCAACGCATGAGCCATCGGCGCCGCCGCGCATGGGCGACGCCGGTGACGTGCTCGCCGAATACGGTCATACGCATGACAGCGCCGAGGCGGCGACCCTGCTCGATCCGCAGACCCGGGCGATCCTGAAATCCGCGCTGGCCGAAATGTGGCAGGCCGAACTGCACCTGCGCCAGGGTGAACCCGCCCTGGCGCTCCCTTTTGAGTACCGCGCGCTGGACTTCATCAAGCAGGTGCAGCAGGCCTCGCGCATCTACCTCGCCCGCGTGGGGCTCGAGCTGCCGGTGCCGGACGAGAGCCGCCGCCTCAGCGGCGATCGCGAGGGCCTGGCCGACGTCCGCGGCACGCTGGCGCCGGCCACCGGCGGAGCGCAGGCACTGGGCCAGGCGTGGCAGGCGCTGGCCGGCGTGGGTGCACCCGACTGGAATGCTCTCGAAGACCAGCTTGCTGCGCGCCAGCGCGAACGCGGCGATGCGCTGGAAGCCATGGTCGCGCTCGATCGCGCCCGCGCCGATCCGGCCTGCAACGCGTGCCGACGGGAATTGCGCGCCCGCCTGTGGCCTTTGTTGGCGGTACCGCCGCCCGTCACCGGACCACGCCGCGAACCCGATGCGCTCGGGCGCGCCTGGCTCGAACGCCTCGAACGCCTGCATGGCATGCCGGAGCCTTCCCCATGATCGCGGACGCGACGCTCGCCCTGCTTGGCCTGGCGCTGCTGCTCGGGCTCTGGTGCACGCGCGGGCGGCAGCGGATCGCGCGCGCCGCGCTGCTGGTCGCCGCCACCGCCGCGCTCTACCTGACGCTGCTTCCACCGACCATGACCGAGCCGACCGTGGGCGCTTCGCTCATCGTCGTCACGCCGGGAGCGACGCGCGTGCAGCGCGATGCCCTGCCGCGCGGGGGCGATCGCGTGCGGCTGCCGGGCGCGCCCCGCCTGGCGAATGCCGTACCGGTCCCCGACCTTGCCACCGCGCTGCGGCGTTTCCCCGAGGCGCGTGACCTGTGGGTGGTGGGACTGGGTCTGCCTGCACGTGACCGCGACGCGGCGCGCGGGCGGGTCCGGCGTTTCGAGCCGGCGCCGCTTCCGCGTGGCCTGGTCGAGCTCGCCGCGCCGCAGGCTGTCCGCGCGGGCGAGGCGTGGACGGTCACGGGACGGGTGGAGGGGGCGCCCGGCGGGCGCGTGGAACTTGCCGACCCCGCCGGCGCGCCGGTCGCGTCGGCCAGCCTCTCCGCGGACGGCCGCTTCCAGTTGGCCGCGCTGGCCAAGGCCGCGGGGCCCGCGCTGTTTCGTCTGCGGATCCTCGACCCGGCAGGCGAGCGCGTCGAGGACGTGCCAGTGCCGATCGCCGCCCTGCCTGGAGCGCCGTTGCGCGTGCTGCTGCTTGCCGGCGCACCGGATCCGGAACTCAAGTACCTGCGCCGCTGGATGCAGGATGCCGGGCTTGACCTGGCCAGCCGCGTCGCACTCAGCGCCGGCATCGACCTGCGCGAAGGCGCCGCGCCGCTCGACGCCGCGGCGCTCGCCCAGGTCGATCTCGCCATCATCGACGCGCGCGCCTGGTCGGCTCTGGCTGCCGATGCCAGGGCGCGTGTGGAGGCAGCGGTACGTGGCGGCATGGGCCTGTTGCTGCGCCTGCGCGGCGCCGCCGGCGACGCGGCCGTCGAGCGCGCCGTGGATGACTGGGCCACGCTCGGCGTGCCGCTGCAGGCCGACAAGCGCGCCGTGGATGACTGGGCCACACTCGGCGTGCCGCTGCAGGCCGACAAGCCCGGGTCGCCGGCGCCGCTCGTCGGCCAACCGCTGGCCGCCGACATCCCGCTCACGCGCCTACCCTGGACGGTACATGCCGCGGACGTCGCGCCGCTGCTGCGGATGGCCGATGGCGGCACCGCGGCGTGGCTGCGTGGCCGCGGACAGGGACGGGTCGGCGTGTGGCTGCTGGCCGACAGCGAACGCCTGCAACTGGCGGGGAGTCCCGCGGCCTTCGGCTCGCTCTGGAGCGGTGTCTTCCAGGCCATCGCGCGGCCGCGCGGCAGGCCGCTGCCCGAGCTGTCGCCCGACCCCAGGCGCGATGAGCGGGTGCGCGTGTGTGCGCTCGCCGCCGACGCAAGCGTGCGCCCGGCAAATGGCGCAGCCGAGTCGCTGACCCCGGACGCGGCGGGCTGCGCCGGCTGGTGGCCGCGCAGCGCCGGCTGGCACGTGCTCTCCAGCGCCGGCGAGGACGTGCCGGTATGGGTGCGCGATCACGGCGAGGCTGCTGCGCTCGCGCATGCGGAGCAACAGGCGGCGACCGCAGAGCTGGTGTCCGGTGGCGGGCCCGTGAAGCTTGCCGGGACAAGAATCTGGCCGTGGCCGCGCTGGCCCTTCTTCCTCGCGTTCCTTGCTGCGGTCGGCGTGCTGTGGTGGCTGGAGCGCGGTGTGCGCGAGGACCGCGTTAACACCTGAGGCGCAGCGCCTCGCGGCCCGCTGCAGTGCGGTGCCCGCCAAGTGAATCGGGTTCCTGGCGAGCGCCGGGCAGGGGCGGGCGCAAGGCCGCCCGCTGCGGAACACGCCATTCGCGTGCAGGAACGGCGCAACGCCAGGCCATCGACGCACGCCGCTTGACGTTTCCCGAGGCCGCATGCTTCAATGTATTAACGCGCTATTACATTGGTCTGTCTTGCCGGTGAAACGTCCGCCCGCCCGCACCTCCGCCGCACGCGACGCCGCCCTCGACGGGCTTGTCGAGGCGTTGCTTGCCGTGCGCACGCGCGAGGACCTGCATGCGCTGCTCACGGATCTGTGCACGCCGGCGGAGCTCGAGGCCATGGCCGACCGCTGGCAGGTCGTGCCGCTGCTGCTCGAAGAACTCCCCTACCGCGACATCCACCAGCGCACCGGCGTCAGCGTCACCACCATCGGTCGCGTCGCGCGCTGCCTGAGCAGCGGCGCCGGTGGCTACCGCCAGGCGGCCACGGCCCTGGGACTGCATCGACACCGTAGCTGACTGCGCGGCCCCGCTCGACCCGTCCTCTCCGCTCCAGCCTCCCTCCCGCTCCTGGATGTCCCATGAAGCCACGTGAACGACTGCGCGTCGCCACGCAGAAATCCGGTCGCCTGACCGCGCCGGGCCGCGCCCTGCTGGCGCGCGCCGGCCTCGAGTTCGCCGCCGGTCGCGAGCGCCTGTTCTGCCTGGGTGAAAGCCTGCCCATCGACCTGTTGCTGGTGCGCGACGACGATATCCCCGGTCTCCTGCATGATGGCACCTGCGAGCTCGGGCTGGTCGGTCGTGACGTGCTGGAGGAGCGCCGCGCCGCCCAGGCCGCGGGTGGCGAGCGCCCCGCCCTGGTCGAACTGCGCGCGCTGGGATTCGGGCAATGTCGGTTGAGCATCGCGCTGCCCGTGGACGCCGCCTGGGACGGACCGCTGACCCTCCAGGGAGCGCGCATCGCCACCTCGCATCCCGCCCTGCTGCATGCCTGGCTGCGCGACAACTGCGTGAACGCAGAGGTGGTGACGCTGTCCGGGTCGGTCGAAATCGCGCCGCGCCTGGGCAAGGCGGAGGCGATCTGCGACCTGGTCTCTTCGGGCGCGACACTCGCCGCCAACCAGCTGCGCGAAGTCGCGGTGGTGCTGCGCAGCGAGGCAGTGCTGGCCGGCACGCACGCGGCGTTCGGCGATGCGCGCGATGCCCTGCGCGACCTGCTGCTGCGCCGCATCGACGGCGCGCTCGGCGGCCAGGATGCGCGCCTGTTGATGCTCGAGGCGCAGCGTACCCAGTTGCAGGCCATCGCCGGCCTGCTGCCGGCCGGCGTGACGCCGAGCGTGAGTGCGGTCGAAGGGCACAGCGACGTCGTCGCGCTGCAGGCCCTGTGCCCCGGTGCCGTGACCTGGCGGCAGCTGGAGGACCTGCGCCAGGCCGGCGCGCGGCGCATGCTGGTGTTGCCCGTCGAGCAGATGCTGCTATGACGATGCTGCCGGAAGTGCACGACTGGGACGCGCTGGACGGCGCAGCGCGGCGCGCGCTGCTGGAACGGCCGACGGCCGTGGGCGAGACGCGGCTGCGCGAGGAGGTCGCGGTCCTGCTGCGCGAGGTGCGCACCGGCGGCGCGCCGGTGCTGCGCGCGCTGACCGCACGCTTCGACGGCTGCGCGCTGGAATGCCTGGAGGTGGCGCCTGGGGACTTCGCCCGCGCGCGCCGCGAACTGCCAGCCGGGCTGGCGGCGGCCATGCAGGCCGCGTACGCGCGCATCGAGGCGTTCCATCGCGCGGGCATGGCCGCCGGCTATGCCCTGCAGACCGCCCCCGGCGTCCTCTGCGAGCGGCTGCCACGCCCCATTGCGCGGGTCGGGCTGTACGTGCCGGCCGGTTCGGCGCCGCTCCCTTCCACCGCCCTGATGCTCGGCGTGCCCGCGCGTCTCGCCGGCTGCCAGGACATCGTGTTGTGCACGCCGCCGCGTCGCGACGGCAGCGCAGACCCGGCCGTGCTCTGCGCCGCGGCAGCCTGTGGCATCGAGCGCGTCTTCCTGCTCGGCGGCGTGCAGGCGATCGGCGCCATGGCCTACGGCGTGGGCGGGGTGCCGCGCTGCGACAAGCTGTTCGGCCCGGGCAATGCCCATGTCAGCGAAGCCAAGCGGCAGGTCGGTGCCGAAGGCGTCGCCATCGACCTGCCGGCCGGACCTTCCGAAGTGCTGGTCATTGCCGATGCCGGCGCCGATGCCGAGTTTGTTGCCGCCGACCTGCTGGCACAGGCCGAGCACGGACCCGATTCCCAGGCCATCCTCCTCAGCGACTGCCCGCGCCTGCTCGCCGCGGTGGCCGGAGAGATCGGCCGCCAGGCGCCGACGCTCGCGCGTGCCGAGATCCTCGCGCGCTCGCTGCGCCACGCGCGCCTCGTGCGCGTGCCGGACATCGCCGCCGCGATGCGCATTTCCAACGCCTACGCGCCCGAGCACCTGATCCTCGCCGTGCGCGCGCCGCGGCGCTGGCTGGATGCGGTGGCCAGTGCCGGGTCGGTGTTCCTCGGCGACCATGCTCCCGAGACGCTCGGCGACTACTGCAGCGGCACCAACCACGTCCTGCCGACCCATGGCGCAGCGCGCGCCTTCAGCGGGCTGTCGGTCGCGAGCTTCCAGACCTGGATCAGCGTGCAGGAAGTCGACGCCCAGGGGCTGCGCGGCATCGGTGCCGACGCCGTCACGCTGGCCCGGGCCGAAGGGCTGGACGCCCATGCCGCCGCCGTATCGCGGCGCCTGGCGCGGCTGGAGGCCATGGCATGAGCGCTTCCGCGCTGGACCTGGTGCGCGAGGATCTGCGCGACTTCGGCGGCTACGCCTCGGCGCGTCGCGAGGCCGTGGCCGCGAGCATCCACCTGGACGCCAACGAGAACCCATGGCCGAATGCTGCGGACGCGGCAGGGCGCTGCCGGCGTTATCCCGCTGCGCAGTCCATGGCCCTGCGTGACGCGCTGGCCGATCTCCATGGGGTCGCGCCCGCGCGCCTGCTGCCCTGCCGCGGCAGCGACGAGGCGATCGACCTGCTGGTGCGCGCGCTCTGCCGGCCCGGTCGCGATGCCGTGATCATCTCCACGCCGACCTTTGGCATGTATGCCATCAGCGCCCGCCTGCATGGCGCGCCGGTCATCGACGTACCGCTGTGCGATGGCGCGGGCGGGTTCTCGCTGGACATCCCCGCCGTCATCACTGCGGCGCGGCGCAGCGAGGCCAGGCTGGTGTTCGTCTGCTCGCCGGGCAATCCCACCGGGCACGGCGTGAGGCCTGCGGATCTCGCCATGCTTGCGGCAGGTCTCGCCGGCAAGGCTGCCGTGGTCGTCGACGAGGCCTATGGAGAGTTTTCCAGCGTGGCCTCGGCGCTTGCGCTCCTCGCGTCGCACGACAACCTGCTGGTACTGCGCACCCTGTCCAAGGCGCACGCGCTGGCGGGCGCGCGCGTGGGTTGCGTGATCGGCGACCCGGCGCTGGTCGGGCTGCTCGGCCACTGCCAGGCACCCTATCCGCTGGCCACGCCGGCAGTCGAGTTGGCGCTGGCCGCGTTGGCGCCGGCTGCGCGCGAGCGCACCGAAGCCTGCGTGCGCGCCGTCTGCATCGAGCGCGAGCGCATGACCCGTGCGCTGGGCCGCGCCGCCGGCGTGCGCCGCGTCCATCCCTCCCAGGGCAACTTCCTGCTGGTGCGGTTCGCCGCTGCCGCCGACGTCTGGCGCCGCCTGCTCGCCGCGGGCGTGCAGGTGCGCGACCAGCGTGGCGTGCCCGGGCTGGCCGATGCGCTGCGCATCAGCGTCGGCACGCGCGAGGAGAACGACCGCGTACTGCGCGCCATCGGCGCGGCGGAGCAGGCGCCATGACGCGCATGCTCTTCATCGACCGCGACGGCACGCTGATCGAGGAGCCCGCGGACGGGCAGGTCGACAGCTTCGACAAGCTGCGTCTGGCCCGTGGCGTGGTGCCGGCGCTGCTGCGCCTGCGCGCGGCGGGCTTCGACCTGGTAATGGTCAGCAACCAGGACGGGCTCGGCAGCCCTGCCTTCCCGCAGGCGGCGTTCGAAGGGCCGCATCGCCTGTTGCTCCAGGTGCTGGCTTCGCAGGGCATCGACTTCCGCGAGGTACTGATCGATACCAGCTTCGAGCACGAGCAGCGCCCCACGCGCAAGCCGGGCCTGGGGCTGGTGCAGCACTACCTGCGCGACCGGGCGATCGATCTGGACCACTCGGCGGTGATCGGCGATCGCCCGAGCGATCTGGAGTTCGCATCTGCGCTGGGCGTGCCCGGATTCCAGCTGCGCAGCGCGCGCTTCGGCGGGGAATGGGACTGGCCGGGCATCGCCCATGCGCTGGCCGAGCGGCCGCGCACGGCAAGCCTGGCGCGCCGCACCCGCGAAACCGAGGTCGACGTGACGCTGGACCTGGATCGAAGCGCGGAGCCGGAGGTGCACACCGGCATCGGCATGTTCGACCACATGCTTTGCCAACTCGGCACGCATGGGGGTTTCGCGCTGCAGCTCGCCTGCCGCGGCGACCTGGAGGTGGACGAGCACCACACCATCGAGGACTGCGCGCTGGTGCTCGGTACGGCGCTCGCGCGCGCGCTTGGCGACAAGCGCGGCATCGGCCGCTATGGGCAGGCGGACGGCGCGGTCGGGGCGGTCGCCCTGCGCCTGCCCATGGACGAATCGCTCGCCGCGGTGACGCTCGATGTCAGTGGCCGTGCCTGTTTCGTCTTCGAAGGCGCGTTCCCGCGACCAGCAGTGGGCCAGCTGCCAACCGAAATGGTGCCGCACTTCTTCCGCTCCCTGTGCGAGGCCGCAGGGCTCACCCTGCACCTGTCGGTGCGCGGCGAAAACACCCATCACATGGTCGAAGCCTGCTTCAAGGCGGTCGGACGGGCGCTGCGCAGTGCGCTGCGGCGCGAGGGGCGGGCGCTTCCCTCGACCAAGGGCGTGCTGTGATGCGCGTGGCGGTGATCGACGCGGGCGGCGCCAACCTGGGTTCGGTGTGCAACGCGCTGCAGCGCCTGGGTGCCGTGCCGGTGCCAACCGCCGACGCGCGCCTGATCGAGGGCTGCGAGCGGGTCATCCTGCCCGGCGTCGGACATGCCGCGGCGGCCATGGCGCGCCTGCACGCGAGCGGCCTGGTCGCGCTGTTGCGTGCGCTACGTCAACCGCTGCTTGGCATTTGCCTGGGCATGCAGCTGCTCTTCGAGCACTCCGAAGAAGGCGACGTCGATTGCCTGGGGCTGCTGCCGGGGCAGGTGCGGCGGCTGCAGCCCGCGCCGGGAATCCGCATCCCGCACATGGGCTGGAACCGCCTGCGGCTGCGCGATGCCGGCAGCCTGCTCGAGGGCGTCGGCGAGGGCGAACCGTGCTACTTCGTGCATGGATTCGCCGCGCCGGTGACTTCCGATTGCGTCGCCTGGTGCAGTCACGGCCAGGCGTTTGCCGCCGTGGTGCAGCGCGGGCACACCGCCGGCGTGCAATTCCACCCGGAGCGCTCGGGCGCGACGGGCGCGCGCATCCTCGCCAACTTCCTCTCCGGAGCCCTCGCATGTGGTTGACCCTCTATCCCGCCATCGACGTGCATGCCGGCCAGGTGGTGCGCCTGCGGCAGGGCGATTATTCGCGTGCCACCGCGTACGGCACGGACCCACTGGCGCGGGCGCAACGTCACGCCGAGGACGGTGCGCGCTGGTTGCACCTGGTCGATCTGGATGCCGCGCGCGCCGGCGGCTACACGCTGGCCCCACTGCTCGAGCGCATCGTGCGCACCACCTCGCTCGAGGTGCAGACCGGGGGCGGCGTTCGCAGCCTGGCCGACGTGCAGCGCCTGCTCGACGCGGGCGCCGCGCGCGTCGTGGTGGGCAGCCTTGCCGTGCGCGCCCCGGCGGAAGTTGCCGACTGGATGGCGCGCGTCGGTGCGAGCCGGCTCACCATCGCGCTCGACGTGCGGCGCGTGGGTCAAGACTGGATCCTGCCCACGCACGGCTGGACCGAGGATTCGGGTGCGCGCCTGGAGCCGCTGCTGCGCGGGTACTGCGCGGCCGGCCTGGAGCACCTGTTGTGTACCGACATCGCCCGCGACGGCATGCTGGGCGGGCCGAACCTCGCGCTGTACCGGCAGCTTGCCGCGCATTTTCCGCACGTCCTGATCCAGGCCTCCGGCGGCATCCGCGACACCTCGGATCTGCGCGCCGTTGCCGCGGCCGGCTGCGCCGGCGCGGTGCTGGGCCGCGCCCTGCTGGAAGACTGCCTGACGCTGGACGAGGCGCTGGCATGCTGAGTCGACGCATCATTGCCTGCCTGGATGTGCGCCAGGGCCGGGTCGTCAAGGGCGTGCGCTTCCGGGCCCACCGCGACATGGGCGACATCCTCGATGTGGCGCGCCGCCACCGCGATGCCGGCGCAGACGAACTGGTGTTCTACGACATCGGTGCCAGCCCGGAAGGCCGCAGCGTTGACCGGACGTGGATCGAACGCATCGCCGGCTTCCTCGACATCCCCTTCTGCGTTGCCGGCGGCATCCGCAGCGTTGCGGACGCGCGGCGAGTGCTGCACGCCGGCGCCGACAAGGTATCGGTCAACACGCCGGCCCTCGAGGCACCGGACCTCATCGACGCCCTGGCCAACGAATTCGGAACCCAGTGCGTGGTCGTCGGCATCGACAGCCGGCGCGCAGCCGATGGCGACTGGCGCGTCTTCAGCCACACCGGCGATGCGGCGCGAATCCGCGAGCAGCCGCAGCGCACGCTGGACTGGCTGGTCGAAGCGCAACGCCGCGGGGCCGGCGAGATCGTGCTGAACTGCATGGACGCCGATGGCGTCCGGCAAGGCTTCGATATCGAACAGCTTGCCGCCGCACGCGCGCTCTGCGACGTGCCGCTGGTCGCCTCGGGCGGAGCCGGGTCGATCGCTCATTTCAGCGAGGTGTTCCGTCTCGCCGACGTGGATGCCGCGCTCGCGGCCAGCGTCTTCCACAGCGGCGCGGTGGCGATTTCCGCCTTGAAGCAGGCGCTGGCCGCGGAAGGCATGGAGGTGCGTGGTGCCTGCTGAGCCAGAAATGCCCGCATGGGCCGGGGACCTCGCCTGGGACAAGCAGGACGGCCTGCTGCCGGCCATCGTGCAAGATGCCGACACGCGCCAGGTGCTGATGCTGGGCTACATGGATCGCGCGGCGCTGGCCGCCACGTGGGCCACCGGCTCGGTGACGTTCTTCAGTCGCTCGCGGCAGCGGCTGTGGACCAAGGGCGAGACCTCCGGCCATCGGCTGGGACTGGTGTCGATCGACACCGATTGCGACCGCGATACGCTGCTGGTGCAGGCGCTGCCCGCCGGGCCGGTCTGCCATACCGGCCAGCCAGGCTGCTTCGGCAAGGCGCCTGCCGATGCCCTGGCTGCACTGGACCGGATCATCGCCGAACGCGTGCGCGAGCGGCCGGAAGGAAGCTATACGGCCCGCCTGCTGGCAAGCGGCATCCGCCGCATCGCGCAGAAGGTCGGCGAGGAAGGGGTCGAAACTGCACTGGCGGGCGCGGCCGGCGATATCCCGCAACTGCGCGAGGAGGCCGCCGACCTCCTCTACCACCTCATCGTGCTGCTGCGCGCCAGTGGCATCGGCCTCGCCGAGGTGGCGGCCGTACTCGCTCGACGCCAGCGCCAGCACGCGCCAGCCAACCAGGATGCCTCTCCCTGACGCAGGCCGCGCTCACAGGCGCGCCACGCGCACGTTGCGGCCCTTGATCCTGCCCGCCTGCAGGCGCTGCAACGCCCGGTTCGCATCGGCGCGGCGGATGGCGACGTAGCAGCGGGTCGGAAACACGTCGATCCTGCCGACCGCCTCGGCCGGCAGGCCCGCCTCGCCGGTGAGCGCGCCAAGGATGTCGCCCGGGCGCATCTTGTCGGTGCGCCCGGCGTCCAGGCGCAGGGTCACCATCGCCGCGGGCAGGGAACGCGCCGGCCCGCCCGCCGCCGGCGATGCCCGGGTCCACGCCAGCGGCGCGCCCTGGCGCGTTTCCAGCGCCAGCGCGCGCGGCATTTCGCGTGGCGTCACCAGGCTGAGGGCCAGGCCGCTCTGGCCGGCGCGCGCGGTGCGGCCGATGCGGTGCAGGTAGATGTCCGGATCGGGCGGCAATTCGTAATTGATCACCGCGGCGAGCTCCTGGATGTCCAGGCCGCGGGCGGCCACGTCGCTGGCGACCAGGACGCGGCAACTGCGGTTGGCGAAGCGCACCAGCACCTCGTCGCGGTCGCGCTGGTCGATGTCGCCATGCAAGGCCAGCGCGCTGATGCCTGCCGTGCCGAGTGCGGCGGCCACCGCGTCCACGTCGCGGCGGGTATTGCAGAACACCACGCTCGACTCGGGCTGGTACTCGTGCAGGATCGCGGCGAGCAGCGCCGGTTTGTCGGCAAGTTCCACTTCGAAGAAGCGCTGCTCGACCGACGCCTGCGCCATGGCCGGGGCCACCGTGACTTCCAGCGGGTCGCGCAGCAGGTCGCGGCCGATCGCGCGGATGGCCTCGGGCCAGGTGGCCGAGAACAGCAGCGTCTGGCGCGTCGCGGGTGTCCTGCCGACGATCTCGCGGATCGGCTCCTCGAAGCCCATGTCGAGCATGCGGTCGGCCTCGTCCAGCACCAGGGTGCGCACATGCGCCAGATGCAGCACCTTCCTGCGCAGCATCTCCTGCACCCGCCCGGGCGTGCCGACGATGACGTGCGAGTCCTTGCGCAGCGAGGCCATCTGCGGCGCCAGCGCCACGCCGCCGGTCAGCAGCAGTACCTTCACGTTCGGGATGCCGCTCGCCAGGCGCCGGATCACCTTGGCCACCTGGTCGGCCAGCTCGCGCGTCGGACACAGCACCAGCGCCTGCGGCCTGACCAGGCCGGCGTCCAGCCGCTGCAAGAGGCCGAGCGCGAACGCCACCGTCTTGCCGCTGCCGGTCGGCGCCTGCGCGATGAGGTCGCGACCGGCCAGGACGGCGGGCAGGCTCTGCGCCTGCACCGGCGTCATCGTGGAATAGCCGAGCGATTCCAGTGATTGCCCGAGGGCAGGATCAAGAGCGAGCGCGCTGAAATTTTCCATGCGCAATGATCGCAGGTCTGGCCGGGTTCGCGGTGCCCGTGCCAGTCGCGTTCCCGTGCGCGGATGCTACGCTGCCGGCCGACGCGTGCAGGATTTCCCGGAACCGATCGATGCAGATCTTCGCCGACACCCAGGCACTGGCGATGATCGCCCCGCTGCCATGCGCGACCTGCGCGCCCAGGGCGCATTGAGCCCATGGCGGACGTGGTCGATGTCCTCGTCATCGGCGGCGGCGCCGCCGGGTTGATGTGCGCCATCACGGCGGCGCAGCGAGGTCGGCGCGTCGTCGTCGTCGATCACGCCAACCGCGTCGGCAAGAAGATCCTGATGTCCGGCGGCGGGCGCTGCAACTTCACCAATACCGGCACCACGCCGGCCAATTTCCTGTCTGCCAACCCGCACTTCTGCAAGTCGGCGCTGGCGCGCTACACGGCGGGGGATTTCCTTGCCCTGGTCGAGCGCCACGGCATTGCCTGGCATGAAAAGGAGCTCGGCCAACTGTTCTGCGATGATTCCTCCAAGCAGATCGTGCGCATGCTGCTCGACGAATGTGCCGATGCCGGAGTCGTGGTCGAAACGCGCTGTGCAGTGGAGCGCGTCCGTCACGCTGAGACCGGCTTCCACCTCGCCACCACCTGCGGTGATTTCCGCGCGCCGGCGCTGGTGGTCGCAAGCGGCGGCCTGTCGATCCCCAGCATGGGTGCCAGCGGCTTTGGTTATGCGCTCGCGCGCCAGTTCGGCCATCGCGTGCTGCCGACGCGTGCGGGCCTGGTGCCCTTGACGCTGAGCGGCGTGCACCAGAAACGCCTGGCCGATCTGGCCGGCGTCGCGCTGCTGGTCGAGGCGCATTGCAACGGCGTGAGCTTTTGCAACTCCATGTTGCTGACCCATCGCGGCGTGAGCGGACCGGCCATCCTGCAGATTTCCTCGTACTGGCAGCCGGGCGATGACCTGCGGCTCGATCTGCTGCCGGGCGAAGACGCCTTCGACTGGCTGCGCGGGCAGCGCGCCGCGCGACCGGCCAGCGAGCTGCGCAACGTGCTCGCCGAACGCATCCCCAAGCGCTTCGCCCAGCGCCTGTGCGAGCACTGGCTGGACAGCCATCCGATGCACCAGTACCGCGACACGCAACTGCGCGAAGCCGCCGATCTGCTCGCGCGCTGGCCGCTGGTCGCCAGCGGCAGCGAGGGTTACCGCACCGCCGAAGTCACCCTGGGCGGCGTGGATACCCGGGAACTCTCGTCAACGACCATGGCGTCCCGGCGCGTGCCGGGGCTGTACTTCATCGGCGAGGTCGTCGATGTGACCGGCTGGCTCGGCGGCTACAACTTCCAGTGGGCATGGGCTTCGGGCCATGCCTGCGGCAGTGCGGTCTGAGCCCCGGTGCGTGCCGGCGCCGCCGCCCGCCCGCCGCCTGGTCGCAGGCACCAAGCGGCCAACCGGCTGGGTCGGCCACCGCTCCAATGCGTGGTCATACGCAGCTACCCACGCGGTCAAGGGGCCGTTGCGGGAAACGCCTCGGCCAGCCACGTGCGCATCAGGGCATAGGCGCGCTTGGCGATCTTCGCGTCGTAGCGGCAGCCGGGCGAGTCCTCGCCGACCTCGGTGAAGCAGTGCACGGCGTGGCCGAAGACCACGAATTCCCAGGGCGCGGGGCTCGCCTTCATTTCCGTGCGGAAGGCCACTGCGTCGGCCATGGTGCCGGCGTCATCGGCGCCGTTCATGGCGAGGATCGACGCCTTGATGTTCTTTGCCCGCGCCGGATCGTCGGTGGACAGACCGCCGTGGAAACTCACCACCGCCGCGACATCGGCGCCGGAGCGGGCCAGATCCAGCACCGCCGAGCCGCCGAAGCAAAAGCCGATGGCGGCGATGCGGGTGGGGTCGATCGGCGCAGTCGCGGCCTGTGCGCGCAAGGCGGAAAGACCCGCATTGACGCGCTCGCGCATCAGCGTGCGGTCGGTGTAGAGGGGCTTCACGGCAGTGCCGGCTTCGGCCGCGTTCTTCGGCCGCAGATCCTTGCCGTACATGTCGGCGAGGAAGATCACATAGGCCTGTCCGGCGATGGCTTCGGCCTTCTTGATGGCAGCGTCGTTCACGCCGTACCAGTTCGGCACCATCAGCAGCGCCGGGCGCGGGGTCGCAATCGCGTCGTCATACACCAGGGTGCCGGCAAGGGCGGTATCGCCGGCGCTGTAGTTCACCGCCTTGGCAACCATCGCCGCCGTGGCGGGTGCGGCCAGCAACGGCGCGAGGACAAGGCCGAGGATCGCGGTCGCCAGTCGGGACATGGGAATTCTCCGGGTCGGGCGGGAAGTCCATCTTGCCACCAAACCGCGTGGGCGGAGATGCTTCTCCGCCTTCAGAAATGGCGCCGGCCGGGCCGATCCAGGCGCTCGCCGGTCCCTGCTGCGCGTGAACGCCCGCATCGATGCAGCGCCGCGGCCAGGGGCACGGCCCCAGCCGGCCCGTTCAATCGCGCGCGACCGCGTCTGCAGGCAAGGCGGCGGGCGCGGCGACGGGCTGTTCCTCAGCGCGTTTGGTCAGGGTGCGGAACTTGCCGGACATCTTGTCGAGGCGCGCGATCCACTCCGGGTTGGGCACCTGGCCATCGGTCAGTTTCGCGTACGCCTGCATCAGCGCGGCCATGGCGAAGGGGTCGACCAATGCGGCCTTCAGGCTGAGCGCGAGCACCAGCGCGAGGACGAAGGTCCAGATGCCGGCGATGCCCGGGGCCAGTGCGACGAGACCCGCAACCGGGCCGAGCACCAGCAGGAAGATGAGCAGCGTCATGCCCCAGACCATGAAGGTCAGGACGACGGCATTGCGGAACAGGCCCTTGTAGTTCTGCGCATACAGCACCACGCTGTCGCGCGCGGTGGCCCAGGGGTTGGTGGACTTCTGGCGGATGATCTGCGCCAGGATCACCTCGTCGAGAAAGGTCAGGGACGTGCGCACGATGGCATCGACGATCTTGAGCAGGCCGTCGAGACCCGGAATGGGCAGGAAGCCGGCGATGCTCGCGACCACGCGGTTGAACACGCGCAGGATGCCCTTGATCAGTACGTCCAGGCCAAACAGCACGGACGATTCCTTGAAGCGCGCGGTGACGATCTGCCGCGCATGGGCGATCTGGCCCTTGCCGTCCGGCACCTCGCGGCCTTCGAGCAGCTCCACCAGCACGGCGATGTGGCCCGCCTTGACCAGGTACAGCAGGTATTCGCGCACCCAGTAGAGGATTCCGGACACCAGGGCGAAGCCGACCAGGGCGCCCCAGAACATGCCGCCGCCGGACGCGCCGGCGACCTTGCCGAACAGCAGTCCGATGCCGCTGCCGAGGCCGACGCCGACGACGTACGCCAGGGTGATGCCGAGGTACACCGCAAGGCGCAGCGCGAAGAACGGCAAGGTCCGCAGCAGCAGGCGGAAGATGAGTCCGGGCTGGAAGTCGATCATGGGTGGCCTCCGGGGAAAGTGAACCGCTGATGCTATCAAGCGCGGCTACGAAGTGCGGGCAAAGGCGGTGGATGTCCGCAAAACATCCATGCAGACGTCTGGTCGGCTGGATGGCCAATCAGGCGCGCCTGGTCGATCCTTCGCCGGCCCTGCGGCCCCGCGGCCCGCTTGCTGTACCCGGGGATGCGCAGGGGACGCGCTGCCCGGCGCGACATCCTATCTGCTTTCGCTGGCGCGGCGCAGGTTCTCCTCGATGCCGACCAGCGCAGCGAGCAGGCTGGCGATCGCCAGGCAGGCCATGGCCCAGCCGAACAGGATGAAGCTGCTGAGTGCGCGCAGCGGCATGGCCAGGAAACCGCCCGGGCGCGAGCTGCCGACGCCAAGGCCGACGAACACGAACATGAGGATGGCGAGCGCCACCAGCAGGTAGCCCAGCCAGGCCACGATGCGGGCGACGCGAAGCCCCAGGCCCAGGTGTACGGACGAGAGGCGATGGAACGGGACGAGCCAGCGCATGCGGATGCTCCCTGATGTGGAGGGACTGAACCTAACCCGCCCAGGGCGAGCTTGCCAGCGGACAAGGCGCATCCGGCCACGCGCCTGCCCGGCGCACGCAGGTTCGTGCCCGGCGCGCATGGACGGCGCATGCGCGCGACGTACGCGCGAGCAGCACGAAAAACGGCGGCCCTAGGGCCGCCGTTGTCGTGTCTTGCATGTTTCGAAGCGAAGGCGCGAACCGGTTGGTCCGCGCCCCGCAAGGTGATCACAGCAGCGGCACCAGCAGCAGCGCCACGATGTTGATGATCTTGATCAGCGGGTTGACGGCCGGACCGGCGGTGTCCTTGTAGGGATCGCCGACCGTGTCGCCGGTCACCGAGGCCTTGTGTGCCTCCGAACCCTTGCCGCCGAAATTGCCGTCCTCGATGTACTTCTTGGCGTTGTCCCAGGCGCCGCCGCCGGTGGTCATCGAGATGGCGACGAACAGGCCGGTGACGATGGTGCCGATGAGCAGGCCACCCAGTGCCTTGGGGCCAAGGATGAAGCCGACCAGGATCGGCACCACCACCGGCAGCAGGGACGGGATCATCATTTCCTTGATCGCCGACTTGGTCAGCAGGTCCACCGCGCGTGAGTAGTCGGGCTTGGTGGTGCCCTGCATGATGCCCTTGATCTCGCGGAACTGGCGGCGCACTTCCTCGACCACCGAGGCGGCCGCGCGGCCCACCGCTTCCATCGCCATCGCGGCGAACAGGTAGGGGATCAGGCCGCCGATCAGCAGGCCGATGATGACCATGTGATCGGAGATGTCGAACGTGAAGATCTGGTCGGGATGCTCGACGCCGAGCTTGTGCGTGTAGTCGGCGAACAGCACCAGCGCGGCCAGGCCCGCCGAGCCGATCGCATAGCCCTTGGTGACGGCCTTGGTGGTGTTGCCGACCGCGTCCAGCGGATCGGTGACGGCACGCACTTCCGGCGGCAGCTCGGCCATCTCGGCGATGCCGCCGGCGTTGTCGGTGATCGGACCATAGGCGTCCAGCGCCACGATCATGCCGGTCATCGACAGCATGGCCGTCGCGGCGATGGCGATGCCGTAGAGCCCGGCCAGCCAGTAGGCACCCCAGATGGCGGCGCAGATGGCGAGCACCGGCCAGGCGGTGGACTTCATCGAAATGCCCAGGCCGGCGATGATGTTGGTCGCGTGACCCGTGGTGGATGCCTTGGCGATGTGGCGCACCGGTGCGAACTCGGTCGCGGTGTAGTACTCGGTGATCCACACGATGACGCCGGTGAGGACCAGGCCGATGACCGCGCTGCCGAACACGTTCCAGGGGCCATAGATGCTGCCGGCCATCAGTTCGGTGGTGACGGGGATGAAGCCGATCAGCGCCAGCACGCCGGAAACGATCACGCCCTTGTAGAGCGCGGTCATGATCTTGCCGCCTGGACGCGACTTGACGAAGAAGGTGCCGATGATCGAGGCGATGATCGACACGCCGCCGATGACCAGCGGGTAGAGAACGCCATGCGGGCCGGCTTCGGCCGCCATCACGCCGCCGAGCAGCATGGTGGCGATCAGCGTCACCGCGTAGGTCTCGAACAGGTCGGCCGCCATGCCGGCGCAGTCGCCGACGTTGTCACCGACGTTGTCGGCGATGACCGCCGGGTTGCGCGGATCGTCTTCCGGGATGCCCGCCTCGACCTTGCCGACCAGGTCCGCGCCGACGTCCGCACCCTTGGTGAAGATGCCGCCGCCAAGACGCGCGAAGATCGAGATCAGCGAGGAGCCGAAGGCCAGGCCGATCAGTGCATGCAAGGCCTGGGTATCGGTCCAGCCCATCTTCAGCAATGTGACGTAGTAGCCGGCAACCCCGAGCAGGGCCAGGCCCACCACCAGCATGCCGGTGATGGCGCCGCCGCGGAAGGCGACCGCGAGCGCCGCCGCAATGCCGCCGCGCGCCGCTTCCGCGGTGCGCACGTTCGCACGCACCGAGATGTTCATGCCGATATAGCCGGTCAGACCGGAGAGGATCGCGCCGATGGCGAAGCCGATTGCGGTACCCCAATCCAGCGCGAAGCCGATGATGACGAACAGCACGATGCCGACCATTCCGATCGTGCGGTACTGGCGGTTGAGGTAGGCGCGTGCGCCTTCCTGGATGGCGCCAGCGATTTCCTGCATGCGTGCGTTGCCGGCCGGGCGCGCAAGCACCCAGCGGATCGACCAGATGCCGTAGACGATTGCCAGAACCGCACACGCGAGCGCGATCAGCAATCCATGTTGTTGGAACAGCATGAAACCCTCCCTTGACGAACAGGCTGCAAAAGATGAACCGCAGGACAACGAACCAATCCGGGCAAGTATAGCGAGCGCGCGCCAAAAACGTGTACCCGCACTTCTGTCGCCGCCCTGGGAAGCGTCAGGTCAATGCGCGCGTGCGCCGGGCGCGCTAGGCTTGCGCGCGCGTTGCGCGCAGCCATCACTGGGGAGGGTAGACATGGGCAGGCATTCCCGCGCTGGGCGAGGGGTGGCTTGGGCGTTGCTGGCGGGACTGGGCGGCGCGACGGCCGTGGCGGCGCCCACTGCAAGCGTGCAATTTGCGCCGACGCCGCTGCAGGGTCCGGATGCGCGCGTGCTGGTGTATGAACTCGATGTCGGCAATTTCGCCGGTATCGAATGCGTGCGCCTCGCGCGCGTGCGCATGCAGGCCGGGCAGGGCGCGGCGACCATGACGACGCTGCTGGCAGGTGCGGAACTGCTCGGCAACATGATCGTGTATGACGCTGCGGTGCAGAAGGTGGACCTGGCGCCGCAGGATCCGATCGACATCCCGGCCGGTGGTGGTGCCCTCATCTATCTCTTCGTGCCGCTGGCCGTGTCGCTGCCGACGCCCGTCGTGCTCCACCATGCGCTGGATTTTGGCGCCTGCCGCGACGATGCCGGGCCGGGTGAGACGGTGAGCGTGGAGGTGCCGGTTTCCACCACCCCGCCCGTGGTGGTCGGCATGCCGTTTTCCGGCAGCGGCTGGGTGGCCAGCGATTCGAGCAACGAGCACGGCATTCATCGGCGCGTGGCGATCCCGCTGCGTGACGCGACCGGCCAGCCGCTGCCCGGCCAGTTTCATGTGCCGGAGCGCTACGCCATCGATTGGGTGAAGGTCGATGCGCAGGGCCGGCGCACCACGGGCCCGGCGAACGAAAACGCAAGCTACCTTGCCTATGGGCTGGATGTGCTGGCGGCCGCCGACGGGCCGATCGTGGCCACGCGCGACGGCATGCCGGACGGCACCCCGCCGTACAACCCGCCGAATGCAACCATGGAAACGGCCGCCGGCAACTACATCATGCAGGACATCGGCGGCGGCAACTACGCGTTCTATGCGCATCTGATCCCGGGCAGCCAGACCGTCACGCAAGGCCAGATGGTGCGCCGGGGCGATGTCATCGCGCGCCTGGGCAACAGCGGCAACAGTTCGGAACCCCACCTGCATTTCCATGTCTCGGACCATCCGGATCCCCTGCTGTCCGAGGGGCGGCCCTATGTCTTCGACCAGTTCCAGATCACTGGCCAGGCGGATGGCATGAACGACATCAACGGGTTGTTCGAGCATTTCCTGACCCATCCGCCGCGCCTGATGCGCAAGGTCATGCCACGCAGCTTCTCGATCATCGACACCGCCCCTGCGCGCGCCGCGCCGCAACCCCTCCCGCCGCCTGCGCTGGTATTGCCGCGCAGGCGCTGATCCGGGCATGCCAGCGGGCGTCGGCACGGCTGCGCCGGACGTCGCGCGTCGCCCGGACAGAACCCTGTGCGCCCGAGGGCTGCTCCCTCGCGGTGCCGCGGCCACCATGAAAAAACCCGGCCCGCTTGCGCGGGCCGGGTCATGCTCGGGCATCCTGCCGTGGAGCGGTTGTGGTCTGCGCGTTCCTGCGCCGGACCTGCCTCAGAAGCGGTATTCGCCGCTGACCGAGACCAGGCTCGGATTGAAGTTCAGGCCACTGGTGTTGGCCTTGTAGTAGTCATAGTTCAGGCCGATGCTGAAGTTGTTGCTGAAGTCGTAGCCGAAGCCGGCACCCACGTACCACTTGTTGGCGCTGCTATCGACCGTGGTGATGCCATACACGGGGTTGCCGGCCGCATCCGTGGTCACCGAGCTGATGTAGCTGCCGCGGACGTCCGGGCGGAAATAGCCGCCACGCCCACTGAGGTACCAGTTGTCGGTCAGGTTGAAGTGGCCGTTGACGCCGAGGTTCCAGCCCTTGATGCTGGCGTTGCCGAACGGCAGGCCGGTATACATGTTGCGCGTGCCGAACTTGCCAAGATCCGCGTAGCCGCCCTCGATACCGATCAGGGCCGAAGGGGCAACCGCCCAGCGGTAACCGAAGTTGGCGGCCCAACCGGTGTCATTGTCGTCGTACACGCCCTTGTCGAGGCTGGATTGGCCGATGTTGCCGTTGATGAAGAATCCGCTGTTGTTCTGCGCCTGTGCGAGCGCAGGCAAGGCGAGGAATCCGGTACTGGCCAGGGCAATGGCGATCAGGGTCTTTTTCATGTTTTGAACTCCGACTGCTGTTATGGATGCGTCGCGTCCGGCACGTTCTTGCCGTGCACCTATGACTGGTGCGCTGCAGCAACAGTTCGCTGCGGCGGCGACAACCTTCAGATGGGATTCATTCGGCAAATTACAATACGCGCGGGTTTAGTAATTGTTCAGGGCGGTCGACTGCCCGCGTATGGATCAGCGGTCCAGCGCCCTGTTCAGCATGCGGGCCAGCCGTGCCGCGGCGACCCGCACGCGCTGCTCGGCGAGCGGGCGCATCCGCGCTGCATATGCGGCGTCGAGGCGGTGTCCGCGCGGGTACAGGCCCCCGTCGCGGGTGATGCGGCAGGATTCCTCGGCCCAGCTGGCAGGTGTGCCGGTCGCCCGGGGCAGGGGCTTGCCGGCCAGCTCGCGCGCGTAGCTGCGCCAGCCGAGCCCGCGGCTGGCCAGCACGGGTGAATCCCACACGGCATGCAGATTCGTGCCACGCCCCTGCCAGCGCACCTGGTAGCGGTTGCCGCCGCGATCGGGCCGGTAGCCGGCATGCAGCGGCTGGTGCACGTCGGCAATGAAATGTACGACGAAGCGCAGTGCCTGCGCGCGCTCGGCGTCGGGGCGGCCGCGGTCGGCGAGTACGCGCGCGTAGCGCTCGATGCCCGCCACGATGCAGCGCCCGCCGGGACAGTCGCGGCGCGCCACGTAGCGGCACGCGGCATCGGCGAAATTGACGAAGTGCAGCGGCGCGGTCTCCCGCCACAAGGCGCGCTGCGCCGGGTCGTTGCGAATTTCGTCCGCCCACGGCGCCACGTCCGTCAGCGACGCCTTGCCGAGCAGTCGACGCACTTCGACCTGTGTAGCCGGCGTGAGCTGCCCCTCGGCGAGCTCGGCCACCATGCGGTGGGGCGCGGGCCCCCAGGCGCATGCGCCCACGGGCAAGGCAAGCAGCAGGAAGCACGCGAAGGCGAGAAGGCAGCGCATTGGAACCAGCCGTGGGCACGGGCCGCGAGTGTGCCAGAAGCCATCCCGTGCTTCTGGCATGATCGCGCTGTCTCGAGGCGCGCGGAGGTCGGCCATGATCATCTACAGTTGCCACGGCGCGGCCAAGGACGTGACCGGCTCGTGTCACCTGGTCACCTGCGGCGAGCATCGGGTGCTGATCGACTGCGGCCTGTTCCAGGGGGACCGGGACAGCGAGGCGGCCAACGCCGAAGCATTCGACTTCGATCCGGCCAGCATCGATGCCTTGCTGCTGACCCATGCTCACCTCGATCATTGCGGACGCATTCCCAAACTGGTGCGCGAGGGCTTCCGTGGCCGCATCCACGCCACCGCGGCGACGCGTGAGCTCGCCCGCATCGTGATGCTGGACGCGGCGGCCATCCAGGAGGAAGAAGCACGCCGGGCGCTGCGTCACGACCGGCGTGGCGAGGACAGCAGCGAGCCGCTGTATACGCTGCACGATGCTCTGCATGCGCTGGATTTCTTCGCCCCGGATGTCGCCTACTGCACACCGGTGATCCTTGCCGATGGCGTGCGCGCCACCTTCCAGGACGCCGGGCACATCCTCGGGTCGGCCTCGGTCGTGCTCGATCTGGATGATGGCAAGCGCCAGCGGCGCATGGTGTTTTCCGGCGACCTCGGCAATCCGGGCCGACCGATCCTGCGCGACCCGGTGCCGGCCCCGGCAGCCGATTACGTGGTCATGGAATCGACCTATGGCGACCGTGCCCATCGGGGCGCAAGCGAGTCGGTCGAGGAACTGTACGAGGCCATCCGCAGCACCTTCGAACGCAAGGGCAACGTCGTCATCCCGACCTTCGCGCTGGAGCGCGCGCAGGAGCTGCTCTATCACCTGCATCGCGGCTTCCGTGACGGCGCGTTGCCCGCGCACGCCCGCGTGTTCCTCGATTCGCCGATGGCCATCTCGGCCACCGAGATCTTCCGCCGGCATCCGGAATGCTACGGCGCCGACGCGCTCGAGGAACTCCACCGCGGCGATCCGTTTTCCATGCCGGGCCTGCATTTCACCCGCGAAACCGGTGAATCGATGGCGATCAACCAGATCGAGAGCGGCGCCATCATCCTGGCCGGTTCGGGCATGTGCAACGGCGGGCGCATCCGCCATCACCTCAAGCACAACCTGTGGCGCCAGCGTTCCAGCATCGTCTTCGTCGGCTACGCCGCGCAAGGCACCCTGGCGCGGCGCATCATCGATGGCGCAGCAGAAGTGCGCGTGTTCAAGGAGGACATTCCGGTGCGCGCGAAAGTGTGGACCATCAACGGCTTCTCCGCCCACGCCGACCAGCCCGAACTGCTCGCCTGGCTGGGCGACGCGCCGCGCCGCCGCGTGTTCCTGGTGCACGGCGAGCGCGAACGCGGCATGCGCGTGCTCGGCGAAATCCTCGAGGAGCGCGGCCAGGCCTGGCAGATGCCCGGACGGGGCGAACCGATCCTGATCGATTGAGCGCGGACGGACGTGGCGAGGCCTCGCACGACGCCTCGCCACCCGGCGGGCGCACCGGTCAGGGCTGGACGCCTGCGGTATTCAATTGGGTATCCGGAATCTGGTGTGGGTTCTGGCTCCTTGGGTCTTTGTAGCTATCACTTTCAAAGAATGGATTTTGGTGTTGGACGGCTGAGCGGATGTGCTAGAG
>Ga0265293_10000657_pt1 | contig 80548 bp, 72 predicted proteins | sample Munlanlewell138R_FD_192505 | JGI IMG/M metagenome (GOLD analysis project Ga0265293, IMG submission 192505) | Leachate microbial communities from a municipal landfill in Southern Ontario, Canada - Leachate well 138R | ecosystem: Engineered > Solid waste > Landfill > Unclassified | place: Canada... | reverse complement strand
CTGAAAGGATTTCAATTGCTAACCCTCGTGGTCAATAACGTTAAATTCCAAGACGGCGAACAAGTAATGGAGCAATCAGACAGGAAAATCGCCTGATGCCCATACACCAGATTTGACCATAACTCACCACGGCCTGATAACTGCATAATAAGGGCCCCTTAATAAGCGACTTTCAAAATCGACAACACAAACAATGCCGACATAGCGCCCAACCAGCACTGTGCAGCAGCTTTATTCTAGTGAACACGGCTCTAAGCGATGATTGACATCCTCCCCGACCTAAAGAGGCTGTCGCGAAAGGACGGGGATTCCTACTGTTAGACGGCCATGCCCGACCGCGAGAATGTTTTGCGCCGCATTGACATCGCGGTCGTGGGCGACACCGCACCCACTGCACGTCCATTTTCTTATTCCAAGTCCTGCGATACCTTTCGGCCTCGATTCGGGCAAGCTACCACAATGCGAACAGGTTTGGGTGGTGTATGCCTCGTTCACTTCCTTAAAAACAATGCCTGCGTGAGCGCATTTATAGTCCAGCATTGTTTTTAATTGACCCCAGCCAGCGTCCAGCGCTGACTTGGCCATCTTGGTTTTAACGAGTTTTAAACGACTGACATTACCCACATAGATTTCACCGCAGCGGTTGACCAGCGTGCGACTGAACTTGTGCAGGGCATCTTTTCTACGGTTAGCAATCTTGGCGTGAATGGTTTTGACTTGGGTTTTATTTCTAGCCCGTTGTGCGATGGCTAATTTTTCCTCAAGACCTCGGTAGAAACGGCCCGCTTCCAGCTTGGTACCATCCGAACAGGTGGCTGTGTCGATTAAGCCAAGGTCAATACCGATACGGTTTTGGCCTGCTGATATCTCGGTCTTCCCATCAACCACGATATTGAAGTACCAGCGGCCACGGGTATCTTCGCTGAAGCTGCCAGAGCGAAACCTATATTGGCTCAAGCCATAACTGTCCCACACTTTAAAGTAGTGGCCATTGTGGTAGACCTGTCCACTTCTCCATTGGGCCGCAGCTGTATTAACGGGAATCCAACCCAGCGAGCGGCGTACACCGCCTGATTTGCGCCAATTTAAACGGCTCTTCTTGAACTGCTTGCGGCGAGTCACGTACTCACCCGCAATACACTGCAAAGTTTGGCTGTGCAACCTCAGCTCTTTACCGGCACCTTTGGTGTAGGGATGCATATCGTAGGCTGACAAAAACACACCACGCTCTTTGATTGAGCGCTGGCTGAGTTCATTGACAAAATTCCAGACGAAATTGACACTTCGAGCCATGCTGTTAAGCAGTGGCGCATGCCGATCTCGAACCCGGACTTTTAATGTTTTCGCGTGCTTCATCATACTGTACATAATACCAGTATCGCTTCCTACTGCCAAGACTTTAACAACCTATTCAGGGGCAGCTTGCGCCGCCCTCGCTATTCATCCTAGCACTCAAAGTACGAGGTCTTACGCGACCTTGATAATAAAGAGACAGGCGCAATCCTACGCCTGTTATATGACCCTTTAATCTTTACGATGAAAGGTTTTGACTTGCTGCTGAACCGCGGCCTTGGCCAACATATAGGTCGACACGGGCGCACTCAGCATAAGAAATAAAGTGATCAATAACTCATGTACATGCACGCCATCTTGCTTGTTACTGAAATACAGTATGGATGCTATCAGCACGCAGCCTACACCGAGAGTGGTTGCTTTCGCTGGCCCGTGTAAGCGCATAAAAAAATCCGGAAAGCGGTGTAAGCCAATCGAGCCAACCAGCGCAAAGGCACTACCGACCAGTAAAAAAAATGCCACCGCATACTCAATCCAAACAGCCATCAGCTTACCCTTGTTTATTCAATGATATCGCCACGCAATAAATACTTGCAGAGCACCACGGTACTGAAAAACCCAAATAAGGCAATCAGCAACGCCGCCTCGAAAAAAAGCCGACTGTTTAATAACACCCCAAAAATCACCAACAAGGCCAGACCGTTAATGTACAGGGTATCCAGAGCTAAAATACGATCAACTGCATCAGGACCACGCAGCAAACGCAAAAAATTCAATAGCAAACTGATGCCAAACATCAGCATGCTTAAATAAATCACTGTGGTAAGCATTTAAACGCCTCTCTGAGTGGTTGCTCATAACGCTGCTTAATCTCGGCGATTAAAGCCTGCTCATCATCACAATGCAGGGCATGCACAGTTAACACTGAGCGCTGATGGTCGATACTCGCTGCCAGAGTACCGGGCGCTAAAGAAATCGCACTGGCTAATAAATAAATCGCCAAGTCCTCGTCTAAATCATAAGGTACCTGCACCCACAGTGGCTGCAGATCATCAATTCGACTGAGCGCCAAACGTGCCACATGAAAATTCGCCACGACAATATCAATCAGCATATGCTGAGCAAACACAAACAGATGCTTCCAGCTATAAATTCGCGGTAAGCGTGGCCACCAAGTGCTGGTTACACGTGGAATCAATATACCGAGAAAACTGCCTAATAACCAATGTCCTACCGAGGTAAAGTCATCCACTAGCAGCATCCAAACCAGCAGTAAGCCTATGCTGCCTAAAGGGTGCGTAAACCATCGTGCCCGACTCATAGCTCCTCCTCCAGCTGCATGGCTTGCAGATAGCTTTGCACGTCAAGTATCTGTGCTGCGGCTGCCTCACTGTAACTAATCACCGGCTGCGCAAACACCACCAGCAACGGACTGCTTAAGAGTAACAATGCCGCAATAGAAAAAGCAGTTTTATCCAGCGCGGGCACTGGGCTACTAGGGTTGTGATGACGCCAAAACAACAAGCTACCGGCACGGCTTAAACCAATCACCCCAACTAATCCGGAGACTAATACCACCGGCCAAAGCTGCCACGCAGCATGCGCGGGAACCGCTTGTAGCAATAAGACCTTACCAAAAAAGCCAGAGAATGGCGGCAAGCCAGCCACGGCAATTGCGGCGAGGAAAAAGCAACCACCCAATAAATGCGGATTTAATAAGCGTGGCCCCACTTTAAAGCTGCTGCCAAACTCACCGCGCTGCTTAGCAATGATATCCGCCAATAAGAACAGACCTGCAATCACCCAGGTACTATGGATCAAGTAATACAAAGTTGCGCTAATGGCCTCTGCAGAACCCACCGCGATACCGGCCAGCAAGGTGCCCACCGAGACTAAAACCAAATACGCGAGCAGGCTGGCCAAACTGTTGGCTGCAAAAGCACCTAAGGCAGCTAAGGCCATGGTCAACAACGCCAGTACCCATAACACTCCACTACCCAGACTGCTGGCCGCACCCGCTTGTTCGCCGAAAACTAAGGTGCTAAAGCGCAAAATGGAATACAAACCCACTTTGGTCATAATCGCAAACAATGCCGCAACCGGTGCTGTAGCGCTGGCATAGGCTCGTGGTAACCAAAAATGCAGCGGTAAAAACGCCGCTTTTAAGCCAAACACCAACAACAATAGCGCACCGGCGGCTTCCAGTAACAACAACTGATCGCCCTCGGCTTGCGCAACAAAACGGGCCAAATCAACCATATTCAGGGTGCCGGCCACGCCATAAAATAGCCCTGCAGCAATTAAAAACAAACCTGAGCCAATCAGATTCAAAATCACATAATGCAACGCCGCGCGAATACGCGCTGGGCCCAGCCCATGCAGCAATAAGGCATAGGACGCAATCAAGAGAATTTCAAAAAACACAAAAAGGTTAAATAAGTCACCAGTTAAGAACGCACCATTGATACCGGCCAACTGAAACTGCAATAACGCATGAAAATAACCGCCGCGCTGATCATCGCCACGCAGTGCATACAAAGTGACAAAAATCGCCAGCAGCGCAGTGACCATTAACATCAGCGCACTGAGCCGATCCAGGACTAAGACAATGCCAAACGGCGCCGACCAGTTACCCAAGGCATAGACTTGGATCTGACCAGTATTGGCCAGAGGTAATAAATATATGGCACAGGCCAATAGCAGCAGAACACTCAGGGTGCTGAGTGAACGCACCAAGCCTAATGGGCTGCGTGAGGCCATCATCAGCAGCGCACCGCAGATTAAAGGCAATAAGACCGGCACCAACAGCAAATGATTCATCGTGTGGCTCCGAAACGCTTTCTTTTCGATTGATTCGACTGGCCTTTCACCTTGCGTTGCTTAGGTTCGAGCTTCGGCTTTTCTACACCATCGACATGGTCACTGCCCAATTCGGTATGCGCGCGTAAGGATAAAATCAGCACAAAGGCAGTCATGGCAAAGCCAATCACGATCGCAGTGAGCACCAAGGCTTGCGGTACTGGGTCGGTATAACTTGTAGCATCACTGAGCACCGCGGGTTTGCCGGTATGCAGGCGTCCCATCGAGAATAAAAACAAGTTCACCGCATAGGAAAACAAGGTCAAACCCAGCGCCACACTGAAGGTGCGTGCACGCAAAATCAAATACACACCGCTAAAGGTCAGCACCCCAATGGCGATCGCCACTAACAATTCCATTACGCGTCCTCCGGCAATTTTACTGTGTGCCCAATGCGGCCCAAGCCACTTAAGATCAACAAGGTGCCACCCACCACAGTCAAATACACGCCCAGATCAAAGAGCATGGCTGAAGCGACTTCAATTTCACCAATTAAAGGCAGATCAATATGGGCAAAGGCTGAGGTTAAGAATGGGTACCCCAGGAGCAGACTGGCCAAACCCGTTGCTGCGGCAATCAAGACACCAGCCGCGGCCAGCACGGGGAACTGGACCCCCATTCGGGTTTGTACCCAGCGCTGCCCATAAGCCACTTGCAATAAAATCAGCGCCACTGCGGTAATCAATCCGGCAATAAAGCCACCACCGGGCTCATTATGCCCGCGCAAGAACATAAAGGCCGAGACCAATAATGCCAGCGGTAAGATCAAGCGAGCTAAGACCCCAAGCATCATTGGATAGTCCTCAGTTGACCAAGCGCGCCCCTGGTTATCAACCCGTGCGCGCGGCAACTGCAAGCCTTGCAATAAGGCCACAGTGGCAATCGAGGTAATAGCTAACACACTGATTTCACCTAAGGTATCAAAGCCTCGGAAGTCCACTAAAATCACGTTAACTACGTTAGTGCCACCACCACCGGTCAGGCTGTTGGCCAAGAAAAAATCTGCGATGCTTTGATAAGGACGAGTTAACACAGCAAAGGTTAAGACAGCCATTAAGATTGCACAGCCGGCTGCGATACTGTAATCACGCAGATGCAATAAGCTACTTGATTCTCTGGGCGCTTGTGCCGGTAAAAAGTACGCCACTAGCAGCATCAACAAGATGGTCACCACCTCAACCACTAACTGGGTTAAGGCTAAGTCCGGTGCTGAGAAGCGGGCAAATACCATCGCCACCACCAACCCCACCACACTGAGCATCAATAAAGCGGTTAAGCGTTGGCGGTGAAAAGCCATGGTCAGCAAGGCACTGCAGACCATCACCAACAGACCCAAAGCAGTTAAGGGATCGACTGGGGTTAAAGCAATCTCACCGGTCACTTGTGAGAGCGGCGCTAACCATACCGTCAGCATCACAATCACCGCAATAAGCAGCAGGCTGATATAACGCTGCAGTGAGCCATTTTCGATACGTGCCAAGCCGCGTGAGACCCAGCCATAGAGAAAGCGCACGCTGCCTTCAAATACATTACGCGCATTAATATCCGGTAATCCCTCATACCAGCGAAATAATGGTGCACGCTGCGCATAAATCAGCACCCCACCAATTAAGGCTAAGAAACTCATCAGCAAAGGCATATTAAAACCATGCCAAATCGCTAAGTCGTACTCAGGTAAGGCATGACCTAAGCTGGCTTCAGCGGCAACCGCCAACAAAGAACTGATAGTCCAGGCCGGCAATACCCCCACCAACAAACAGCAAAATACCAGGATTTCCACTGGGATTTTCATATAACGCGGGGGCTCATGCGGCGGAAATTTAGGCAGATTAATAGGTACGCCGTTAAAAAACACATCATGAATAAAGCGCAAAGAATAGGCGACAGAAAACATCCCAGCAATGGTAGCCATAGTCGGTAAAAGCCAACTGAAACTACCCAATAAGTGCTGATGTAAGGTTTCCGAGAAGAACATTTCCTTACTTAAAAACCCATTGAGCAGGGGCACGCCAGCCATCGCCGATGAGGCCACCATGGCCAGCACCGCAGTATGCGGCATATACTTCCACAACCCATTAATACGCCGCATATCACGGCTACCGGTTTCATGATCAATGATACCGGCCGCCATAAACAATGAGGCTTTAAAGGTGGCATGGTTAATAATATGGAAGATTGCTGCCACCGGTGCAAAGTCTGAGTCCAAACCAAACAGGAGCGTAATCAGACCCAAATGACTGATGGTCGAATAGGCCAACAGCCCTTTAAGGTCGTGCTGAAATAATGCGGTAACAGCGCCGATTAATAGCGTGGTTAAGCCGGTGAAGGTCACCAGATAAAACCACCAGTCAGTGCCTGACAACAGCGGATATAAGCGCGCCAGCAAAAACACACCGGCTTTTACCATAGTCGCGGAGTGTAAATAAGCCGACACTGGGGTCGGTGCGGACATGGCATGCGGCAGCCAAAAGTGAAACGGAAACTGCGCCGATTTAGTAAAGACACCCAACAGCACCAAGACCAAAGCCACAGGATATAAACTGTGCGCACGTAGCAGATCACCTGCCGCTAAGACCTCGGTTAACTCATAGCTGCCCACCACATGACCAATCACTAAGATACCGGCCAGCAGCGCTAAACCACCGCCACCGGTTACAGCCAAAGCCATACGCGCACCTTGGCGTGCCGCAGTTTGCTGACTCCAAAACCCAATTAATAAAAACGACGAAAGACTGGTGAGCTCCCAGAACATCAGCATCAGCAGTAAGTTACCAGCTAGCACTAAACCCAGCATCGAGCCCATAAATAACAATAAGCTAGAAAAGAAACGGGCTACACGCTCCTGTTCGGACAGGTAATAGCGCGCATAGAGAATAACCAGTAAGCCAATCCCTAGAATCAATAAAGAAAATAGAAAACTTAAACCATCCAGTCGAAAACTTAAATTAAGTCCGAGCTGCGTAATCCAAGCGTACTTAACACTGATGACCTCACCGGCCAATACTTGCGAGGTTTGACTGAGCAGCAAGCCCAAGCCCGCCAATGGTGCCACGGCAGCAGCTAAAGCAATCCAAGTTCGGCCACGTTGCGCAGCCAAAAAGGGTAACAAGGCTGCAAGAAAAGGAGCGAAAACAAGTATCAATAAAACCATAGAGGTCTCCATATTGTTCTGCTGGACGAACAGGAGACACCCAGCGTAATAGCAAAAAACAAATTATTTAACACGCGTATAGAATTGCCTAGCAGTGCTCTGTGGCTAAATTAGACCAAAGCATAGCGCTGCTCACAACCGTCCTTGTTAAATATGTACGCCCCGAGTGAAGCCTATCCACTCGGGGCGTACTCAGCAATAGCTGCTAAACAGCTCTTAAGGTGCGACGCGACTCTGACCGTTCACATTGGTAATGCGTACACGCTGACCAACACGAAACACTTGGTTAGGATCGACCGCTTGCACGTAGGCGCGCAGAGCACCATCGTCTTCACGCACGGTAATTTCGACACCTTGGGTACGCGTGATGCCTTCTTCTGTTGCTGCGCCGGCTAAACCACCAGCCACCGCACCAATCACTGCAGCCACTGCGCTACCGCGACCACCACCAACAGTGCTACCAGCAATACCACCCACAACGGCACCGGTTCCGGCACCAATTGGCGTTTTAGTGCCTTCAATCCGTACCGGACGTAACGACTCAATGGTACCCATACGTATGGTTTGCACTTGACGTGCATCGGCGCGAGAATAGGTATCGCCAGTCAAACTTGAAGCACAACCGCTTAAAAGCAGACTAAATGCTGTGAAAGTTGTTGCTAAAATAATAGACTTGCGCATCTGGAATACCCCTTAATGACAAACACATTGAATACAAGACAGCTCATTGCTTGAGATGTTACCACTACTATAGATGTTATCACCAACCTAGAGGAATCTATGGATTATTTCATTGTTGCAGTCGCCACGCTATCGGGCTTGTATTTTCACTGGTGGATTTATGTGCGAATTAAACGCTGGATTAACCGAGACCTTGCCCTCTCCATGGCCGCAGGCGACCCACAAAAGCAAGCCTATATGTTAAGCAGGCTGGGCGAAGCACAGGCGCTTAAGGTTAAAAAGGCGGAGTTACAAAAATGGCTACAAGACGCTGCAGATCACTACAGCGCCTAACGCTCGATCATACACAGTGGTGCATCATGCACGAGCCGCCCCCTCAGAAGTAGAGCTGCCTCGTGCCACAGCCGTCTAGCTCTAAGGCGCTAAACGCTCTCGATGCCACTGCCCATCACTTTGCAGTTGATAATTTAAACGATCATGTAAACGGCAGGTACGCCCCTGCCAAAACTCAATACGCTGTGGCAACAAACGATATCCCCCCCAATGCTCGGGGCGAGGTGGCTGTTGATTATCGGCATAGCGCTGCTCAATCGCAGCCAGCGCTGCCTCAAGCTGCTCACGATCAGCCAGTGGTTGACTTTGCTCGGAGGCCCAAGCACCAAAGCGACTGCCCAACGGGCGTAGATTAAAATAGGCATCGGACTCAGCGGCACTGACTCGCTCAACCGCACCCTCAATACGAATTTGTCGCTCTAAAGCAGGCCAGAAAAACGTCATTGCGGCAACCGGCTGCTGATCCAACTGCTGCCCTTTAGCGCTATGGTAATTGCTGTAAAAAACAAAGCCTTGCGCATCAAGCCCTTTAAGCAGCAAGACACGGCAGTGCGGCTGCCCTGCACTATCCACCGTAGCCAGCATCATCGAGTTGGGTTCAACCGGTGGCTGCTCAGTCGCCAGTGCATCAGCAAACCACTGCTGAAATAAAACTAAAGGCTCCAAAGGCGCAGAGTCTTCCAATAAACCATCGCGGGTGTAATTACGGCGCATATTCGCCAGTTGCTCAGTACTCATCCGGGCCACCTAAAGTTAAAAAATCAGTATGCACGACCACTCGCTTATCGAGACTGACTTAAAGCAAGTTGACGGACATAGGTTGGATGATACACCGCTAGCAGATTCTGCATCTGCGTACCGGGCGTAATAATAATTTCCACACGATGGTTTTGGCTGGCAGGTAAGATAAAGGCACTGCCCATGCCCAAATGCACCATACGGCCGGTTAAGCCACCCAAGCGAAAAATAGACGCTACCGAACGTGCACGGTCAGTACTGAGCTTATAATTGAATGTTTCATCCTTACTAACATCGGTGTGCCCCAGAATCAAAACAGACGAATCAGCTCGACTGCCCAACACCTTAGCCAGACGCGTAATAGGTCTTAACACCGAAGGCAGTAATAAACTCGGACGTTCAGGGTTAAACAGTTGTTGTGCTGGAGCGCTCACCACCCAAGTATTATCGTGCTGATGCAGGGTAAACGGAGAGTCTTTAATCGACTCGCGCAGCAGTACCTCGGTATCAGTCACCCACTCATGAATGGCTGCTGCATCCTCCAAGTAAACAACCGGCTGAGGAGCCTCTTTATTCGATGAGCAGGCAACCATAAGCGAACAAACTGACACAACGGCCCACTGATACAATTTACGATTCATGTTTTTTTAAACTCAAAATGCAAAAAATGCCAAGCAAACTTAGCAGTACCTACTAGTACTGTACTAAAGCACCAAACAATAGTGTATATACTCACCGCTACTATACTCAATTTGCCTATAAACAGTATGTTTTTCGAATGACTTAATCCTATTGATTGGCAAAGCCTGTGATAAAAGCGAAATATCGCCTATAAATCTAAGCCATTTAAAATCCAGCGGGTCGAGAATGAGGTTAAGCCAGGCCAAGGCCGAACACCCTTTTCTGTAGCGGCTGAAGTGCCTGTATATGCTCTATCGGCGCATTATTGTGACTAAGTAAGGCATTTTAATCATTTTGTTCGCCGCTTCTCTACGCATCTACAAAAATTCATGCTACTTTGCTGTTCTTACTCACCTTGGAGCGTTACTTATGGCCCTTAGCAAAGATCAACTGATCAATGAAATCGCAGAATCAACTGATTCAACTAAAACTCATATCCGTGACGTACTTGATCAGTTAAGCCAAGTTGTCAACGATGCACTGGATAACGATGGCGAAATCACTTTACCGGGTATCGGCAAACTTAAGGTGACTGAGCGTCCTGCGCGCACTGGCCGTAACCCTCAAACCGGTGCTGCCATTGAGATTGCGGCTAAAAAAGTCATTAAGCTGGTTCCAGCTAAAGCGCTCGTTGATAGCATCAACAGCTAAGACATATTTTTAGCATAAAAAAAGGGGGCGCAATCACTGCACTCCCCTTTTTTGTATCTAGACGCTAACTGTTAAGCAACGTTAACAGGGTTATCCGGATACCAAACATCTAACAGCGGGCTGATTTCGAATGAACTCAACTCTTTACGCTCTTTTAGCCACGCGTCAACCGCTGCACGTTGCTCTTCAGTCACAGAACCACGCTTTCCAGCACACACAACAGCGAACTCTTCGCCGCCAATCAGTGCCATGCCTTGACCTTCAATACCGTCAACCACGAGGTCAGCAAAAAACGCCTCAACAGTTGCATCATCAGTACCTTCTGGGTAATTCAGTTGCAACTCAAAACCTAATTCTTGGAACTCATCAACACACAATTTTTTACGTAAACGACGCGAACGATTTGTAGCCATAATTTTTTCCTCCAACAATGGTGGGCGAATCTTATCAGCTTTAGCCTACAAACATGCTGTCGATAAACAAATAAGTCTCAGCACTGCTTTCATTTGAGCGAATAGCGCATAATAGTCTCTCGTATTGTTATCCATTAGCTGTATTTAAAAGGTATTTTTATCGTGTTGATGTCACTTTTTCGCCACCTACGTACTCAATGCACACGTTCTAAAATGATTATTTTTCCATCGTCAAGCGGTCGCTATGCATTGTCTGCGCTATGTCTTACGGCGCTGATCAGCGCACCAGCTGTCACCGCACAAAACCTACCCTCAGCTAATATTGATAAAGCCCTTAAAGCTAACAAAATTAACAACGAAGCCTTATCTGCAGTCACCATCCCACTCAGTGGCGCAGGAAAAAGTGCTTATATGAATGCCGATGTTTTGATTAACCCAGCCTCCACGATGAAGCTGGTCACCACCTATGCCGCGCTGGAGTTGCTGGGTCCAAATTATCAATGGAAAACTGAATTCCTGACCGACGGTACGGTAAAAGATGGTGTATTAGACGGCAATCTATACCTTAAAGGCGGCGGTGACCCTAAACTTAATATGGAACGTTTATGGTTGTTACTGCGTGATTTGCGCGCGAATGGTGTGCGTCATATTTCTGGTGATTTAATTTTGGATCGTAATCATTTTGCACCTCCGCCAGTGAGCGTCTTTGATGATGATAAAAACGACCAAAACAAACCTTTTTTAGTTGAACCCGACTCTTTGCTGGTGAATTTCAAATCACAGCGATTTGTCGTTCGTGGCGAAGCGAGCGGCGCCAAGGTGGTTATGGAGCCACCGATTGGCAGTATTCAAATCATCAATAATGTCAAACTAAAAAAAGCCGACAACTGCAACAGCCCCGTGATCAACTATATTCCTAAGGATGACGGTCACACACTAACGCTGACCATCAATGGGCATATTGCGCCAGGCTGCAGCACGCAAAACTATTTAGCCTTGCTCGATCACTCTCGCTATGCCGCGGGTGTCGTGCGCAGTATTTGGCAGGAAATGGGCGGTACTATTTTAGGCAATGATATGCTCGGCGCCACCCCTAAAGATGCACGCTTATTGGTACGCGCGTACTCACCTGACCTGGTTGAGGTGATTCGCGATATTAACAAGTACAGCAACAACACCATGGCCAAGCAATTATTTTTAAGCATTGGTGCGCGTTTTCGTAACGCGTCCGATAGCGATGATGCAGACGCCGCGCGTCGTGTGATTAATGACTTTTTTGCGAAAAAGAAAATCTTTACCAATGGCCTAGTGGTTGAGAACGGCTCCGGCTTATCCCGCAGTGAGCGTATCACTGCGCGCCAACTGGGTATGATGCTGGAAGCTGCGTGGAAAAGCCCTTATGCCGCTGAGTTTATTTCATCCTTACCTATCGTCGCAATGGACGGCACCATGCGTCGCCGCCTGCGTAATAGCCAGCTGGTTGGCCAAGCACATATTAAAACCGGCACCCTAAAAAACGTCCGCGCCATTGCCGGGTATAGCCGTGACGTCAATGGTGATATTTGGGCCGTGGTCGCCATTATCAATCACCCACAACCGTGGGGTGGATCAGCCATTCTTGACCAAGTTCTGCTGGATGTGTATCGCCAAAAATAACGCTACTGGCAACATTGTAGACGCATAAAATCTAGGGCGCGCCCGTACAATACGCACGCCCTAGATCAAGCACAGGCACCTCATCGCGCAATGCGACCGCTCACACTGATCAGTCGCGAAAAATTGTCGGACAATTAGTATAAAAATCGACTAAAACTACGTTTTTATTCATAAAACAGTCATTTCGATGCAGCGGCGTTCCATTTAGACAGTCGCCAATCTAGGCGCTCACAAAAAAGCTTGTTACCTTGGCGCTGTTTTCAAATTTCTGGAGCAGCAGCATGCGTTTCCCTTTTTTACGCACCTCACTGGCCATAAGCCTTTCATTAGCCAGCAACTCACTTTTGGCTAATGGTCTTGCACTTAACGAACAAAGCGCCAGCGGTGCAGGTACAGCGTATGCAGGTCGCGCCTCTTCTGCGCTCGATGCCAGCACTGTGTTTGGCAACCCAGCCGGCTTATCCAAACTAGAGGGTAAGCAAGTCAGTGGCGGTTTTGCCATAGTTAAAGCCAATGTCGAGATCAGCCATGTTGATAGCACAGCACCTGGGACCAACAAAGGCGATATGGTGCCTTTAGCCAATGTACCCTTTGCTTTTTTTGCCATGCCAATCAATCAGAAATGGAATTTCGGTCTAGGCATGTATGTGCCCTTTGGCTTGATCAGCGATTACGAAAAAGGCTTCCAAGGCAGCAGTCACGGTCAATACAGCAAAGTTGCAGTTATGACGGTGCAACCCACCCTAAGCTATAAAGTCACTGATCGTATTGCCCTTGGCTTTGGTCCAACCCTCAATAAAATTGATGGTAAGTTGACCAACACCTTACTCAGCAGCAAGCTCGGTCTGGGCCAAGATACCTTGGTCAGCATTAAAGGTGATGATACCGCGCTGGGTTACAACATCGGCTTAATGGTTGATTTAAGCGAGCACACCACTTGGGGCATCACCTACCACTCCAAAGTGGATTATACGTTAAAAGGCCGCACCAAGTTTTACTCACCGCTGCCGGTAAATGGTCGTTATAAAGCCACGCTGGACTTTACTACACCAGAATCTATTGATACCTCCTTTACTCATAAACTGGACGATCAATGGACGTTGCACGGAGGTTTAACCTGGACACGTTGGAGTCGCTTAGCATCGATCGAAGCGAAAAACCAAGGCGTACCTATGGCGCAATTCAGTACCGTAAAAGAGCAACTGAGCTGGCATAACACCTGGGCTTACTCGATTGGTGCCAGCTATCAAGTTAAGCCAGACTGGGTCGTACGCACGGGTTTTGCTTTAGATCAATCACCCACCACAAACGAGCACCGTACGGTCCGCATCCCGGTTGGCCATCGTAAAATCCTTACCTTTGGCGCAGGCTGGGACGCCAGTGACAAGCTGACCATTGATCTGGCCTACGCCTATATCAGAGAAAACGCTGCGGGAATTAACCATAAAGCCGGTAGCAATGCTGTACTCAAACCTGCCTACAGCTCCAAATACCGTAACAGCGCACATGGTTTTACCAGCCAAGCCACTTGGCGTTTCTAAGCGACACGCTTAACCATAAGCCGCTCGTATAAAGTATTCTCAATACTGGCCTCTCAGTCGCAAGAATCCTTTAATAGCGGCTTTTTCGTGTCAATAGTTGGCATTATCATACCCATTTTAGATCAATCCTCTTATCCAGCTTGCACATTTTCGGCGAGATAAGGCTATGCTATAGGACTGTGCAACAGCAAAAAAGAGGATAACGCTATGCAAACGCCTACTTTCGAACCCAGCCAACTGCACCATGCTTTCACCTTAAGCAATGGTAAAACCCTCAAGTACTGCTCCTTACCTGCCCTTAAAAACATCGGTATTGATTCCGTCTCACGCCTGCCTATTTCGATACGTATTATTTTAGAATCACTCATCCGCAACACCGATAATCACCGCATCACCTTTGAGCATGTTCAGCAACTGGCCAACTGGCAACCTAACGCTGCGCGTAACGAAGAAATACCTTTTATGGTGGCGCGCGTTGTGCTGCAAGACTTCACTGGTGTGCCTTTACTCTGTGATTTAGCCGCCATGCGTAATGTCGCCGAAGAAATGGGTAAACCCGCCAGCGCGATTGAGCCTTTAGTGCCAGTTGATCTAGTGGTGGACCACTCGGTGATGGTGGATTTCTACAACACGCCGGATGCTGTTGAAAAAAACATGCAAATGGAATTTAAGCGCAATGGCGAGCGTTACCAGTTCCTAAAATGGGGCATGCAAGCCTTTGACACTTTTAAAGTGGTGCCACCGGGCTTTGGTATCGTGCACCAAGTCAACTTGGAATATCTATTCCCAGGTATTCAAGAAAAAGACGGTATGACTTACCCTGATACCTTGGTCGGTACTGACTCACACACCACTATGATTAACGCTCTCGGCGTGGTCGGTTGGGGAGTCGGTGGTATCGAAGCAGAAGCAGCAATGCTCGGTCAGCCGCTGTATATCCTAACCCCCGATGTGGTCGGCGTACATCTAAAAGGCAAACTGCGCGAAGGCATGACCGCCACTGACCTTGTGCTAACCGTGACTGAGTTACTGCGCAAAGAAAAAGTTGTTGGCAAGTTTGTCGAGTTCTTTGGTGAAGGTGCTGAATACCTCAGCCTTCCCGACCGCGCCACCTTGTCCAATATGGCCCCCGAGTACGGTGCCACCATGGGCTTTTTCCCAGTCGATGAAACCACACTCGACTATATGCGCGGCACGGGCCGAGACGAGCTCGCTATCGAAGCCTGCGAAGCCTACTTCCGTGCACAAGAGATGTTTGGCATCCCCAAAGAGGGCGAGATTGATTACAGCCAAACCATTGAACTTGATCTGGACAGTGTGCGTCCGTCTTTAGCTGGCCCCAAGCGCCCGCAAGACCGTATTGCGTTACCGGATATGCACGATAGTTTCACTTCACTGTTTAGTGAAACCATTGCCAAAGGCGGTTTTAACAAAGATGCGTCTGAGTTAGACAAACGCTACAGCACCAGTTGCCCACTGATTCCTGTGGTCAATACACTCTCACCACAACCCAAACGTCCATTGGCTCGTAACGAAGTGGAGATGATCGATAATCGCTTAAGCACCCCAACCGATAGCTGCCAAACCGATGACACCGTCGATTTAGGTCACGGTGATGTGTTGATTGCGGCGATTACCTCCTGCACCAACACCTCAAACCCCAGCGTCTTACTCGCCGCAGGCTTACTGGCGAAGAAGGCGGTTGAACGGGGCCTTAGCGTACACTCGCGGGTAAAAACCTCACTGGCACCTGGCTCACGCGTAGTGCCTGAGTACCTTGAAGCCGCCGGCCTGATGAGCAGCCTAGAAGCCTTAGGCTTTGGCGTCACCGCCTTTGGTTGCACCACCTGTATTGGTAACGCTGGTGATCTGATTCCTGAGTACAACCAAGCCATTGTCGAAAATGATATTGTTGCCGCCGCAGTACTCTCGGGTAACCGTAACTTTGAAGCGCGTATTCACCCCAATATCCGCGCCAACTTCTTAGCCTCACCGCCTTTAGTAGTGGCCTTTGCTTTAGCTGGTACGGTCAATATTGATATGGATAAAGACCCGCTAGGCATCGGTAAAGACGGACAACCTGTGTACCTGAAAGACCTCTGGCCCAGCAATAGCGAGATTCAAGCCTTACTTAGCAAGGCGATGAATCCTGCTGTCTTCCGTGAGAAATACAGCGACTTTAGCAAAGACAATAAGCTCTGGACTGATATTGAAAGCGCTAAAGGCTTGGTCTACGACTGGCCAAAATCCACTTATATTGCCAAACCGCCGTTCTTTTCTGACTTTGCTATGCAGCCCAAAGCTGTTGCCCCCATCAGTAATGCTCGCGCCTTGATGCTACTGGGCGACTCAGTCACCACTGACCATATTTCGCCAGCGGGTTCATTCCGTAGCGATACTCCAGCAGGGCAATATTTAGTCAGTCATGATGTGCAGCAATCAGACTTCAATACCTACGGCTCACGTCGCGGTAATCACGATGTCATGATTCGCGGCACCTTTGCTAACGTGCGGGTGAAAAACCTGATGCTTCCAGCGACAGAGGATGGCTCGCGCATCGAAGGTGGTTTTACCTTGCTCGATGGTAAACAAGTGCCGGTTTACGATGCCGCTATGGAATATATGCAGCGTGGCACGCCAACCATTGTTTTTGCTGGGGAAGAGTATGGCACAGGTTCCAGTCGTGACTGGGCGGCCAAAGGCACCTTACTGCTGGGTGTCGGCGCAGTGATTGCGCAATCCTATGAACGTATCCACCGCTCCAACTTAGTCGGCATGGGCGTGCTGCCTCTGCAGTTTATGGATGGGGCGTCTTACACTTCCTTGAATATTAAAGGCGATGAAACCTTTAGCATCCTTGGAGTGGATAGCCAGATGCAACCACGTCAGCAGCTGACGTTGGAAATCACTCGCCAAGATGGCAGTGTCGAGCAGGTGCCACTCTTATCACGCATTGATACACCCATCGAAGTGGAATACTACCGTCACGGTGGCATTCTGCCCTACGTACTACGGGATATTTTAGCTAACGCTTAAAACCTCCCCGCTAAACAAAACGGGCAGCAGGCGACACGCCTGCTGCCCGTTTTGTTTACGTAACCTTCGCACTTAAGTCATGTGATACGCGCTAAAACCGACATATAACAATCTATCATTTATCCACCAAGCTGCCTCCGCGGCAATGCGGTGAATCAGGGATGGCTTGCTCTGCTTGCCACTCTTCCGGACTGAAGGTGTGCAAGGCTAAGCCATGAAACTGCTGCATTAAATCACCCAGCGCCGCATAAACTTTTTGATGACGCTGTACTTTACGTACCGCGTTAAATGTAGGGCTGACCAGCACCACTTTAAAGTGACTTTCTTTACCACGGCTGTGCATATAGCTTTCATCTTCAACCTGCAATACCTCAGGCTGCAACGCTGCTAATGCAGTTTCAATTTTCTGCAGCATCATTACTTACTCCTCATTATCGCGCTGACTGCATCATTTTCTGCGCATCTTGTCTAAAGGTACGCATGGCAATCAGCAAAAATACACCGGTTAAGCCCATGGCCACCGGCACTAAATACAGCGCGCTGTGCAAACCTATCGCGCGAAAGGCTTCACTGACCTCAGTCGCACCCGCCGCCAACATCGCTTGCTGAGCCAAATAATCCGATAAACCGCCAACGATCAATGGGCCTAAGCCACCACCCAACAAATACAAACCGGCAAAAAACAAGGCCATAGCTGTGGCCCTTAAGCGCGGCTCCACCACATCTTGTACTGCAGTATACACGCAGGTGTAAAAGTTATAGGCAAACACCCAACCGACGGCAAACAAGCCAACAAAAAGCGCCACATCAATTTCGCCTGCGGCTAAAGCAACACCGGTACACAGGCTGGTGAGCAATAAACTGATCCCACCAAAGAGCAAACGGCCATTAGCCATACGCACATGTAAGCGATCAGCAATCCAGCCACCCAAGGGCAAAGCAAATAGGCCGGTCACGCCAACAATCACTCCCACTGACATCGCCGCTTGACTCAGCTCTAAGCCAAAGTAACGCTGCAACATCGGCACCATAAAAGAGGTATTAGCATAGGTGGCAAAGTTGTAACAGAGCCCTGCCAAGGTCAGCCACCACATGGTTGGCGTCGCTAAAATGCGCCGAATCGGCTGACGAATCGGTACGCTGGTTATCGCCACCACTTCCGCTGCGCCGCGCTGTGGCTCACGAATCATAAAAACAAAGAGGGCTAAGATAACCCCAGGCACTGCCGCAATAAAAAAGGGCGCGCGCCAGCTGTCAAAAGCCTCAACAATGGCCCCGGTAGTGAAAAATGCCAGCAGTAAACCCAATGGCAAGCCCAGCATAAAGATGCCCATGGCCCGCGCACGGCGATGCGCTGGAAATAAATCGCCAATCAGCGAGTTGGCCGCTGGCCCATAACTGGCCTCACCAATCCCCACGCCCATACGTGCCAATAAAAAGCCCCAAAAGCCTTGCACCACACCATTGACTGCGGTTAAAGCACTCCACACCAGCAAGCCCCAGCCCATAATTTTCTTACGTGAGCCCGTATCGGCCATACGCGCCAAAGGTATCCCAGTAATGGCATAGACAAGGGTAAACACCGTACCTAGCATGCCGATTTGGAAATCGCTTAAGCTCCACTCCAAACGAATCGGCTCCATCACAATGCTCGGCACAACACGGTCAAAGTAGTTAAAAACATTGGCTAAAAACAGTAAAAACAAGATGTGCCAAGCATTTTCGGCCTGCTTGGATTGATGCGCTTGCTGCAGCATAAAACTCACTCTATCGTGTTAATGAATCAGTGGGCAGATTCGCCCAATACATCAGTTTCAACCTCAACCCTCTTACACAGCCCTGACTGATCAGCGCCAAGCCGAAGCATGCCTTTAATCAGCTAAACAAAAGGGGCTTTGTGCATCCAATTCAAGCTGTCCGAGGTTGCCCCTCGAGGCCGATACTCAGCTGCAAAAGCCCCCTGATAACCCACCTGTGTCAGCGCCTGAAGCATCGCCTGAAAATCCACCGCGCCCGTCCCAGGCTCAGCGCGCCCTGGACAATCGGCAAACTGCACATGGGCCACCTTATCGCCCAATACGGCCAGCGCTTGCTCAGTGGTGATACCTTGGCGCGCCATATGATACACATCCAACTGGGCAAAACAGTTCGGATGGCGCACTTCAGTTAACAAATCGTATAAATGTTGCGGGGTACAGATTAAAAAGCCCGGCATATCAAGCGGATTAATTGCTTCACAGAGCAGCTTAATCTGCAGTCGATCAAAGGCTTGCGCCGCGTCACGCAGATTGGCTGCCAGCGTCGCCACCGCACGTCCACGCGAGACACCCTCCGGCAAACGCCCAGCCAGCACGTTCACCATGCGTGGACGCACCATTAAGGCATAGCTGAGCGCTTCATCTAAGGCATTGGCAAACTGCTCGCGGCGTTTAGGATGACAGGCAATACCATCCCCACCCTGGATTAAATCACCGGCAGGCAGATTGATTAACGCCAAGGGCATAGCGCAACGCTGTAATTCCTCTTTGAGCTGGATAGCCGGCACTTCATAAGGAAACTGAATTTCCACGGCAGTAAACCCTGCCGCCGCCGCCGCGCGGACACGTTGCAGCAGCGGCAATTCGGTAAAGAGCATGGATAAATTGGCCACGATATCCATTAATGGTCTCCACTATAAAGTTTAATTAACGTCGCCGGATCATTGGCCAAATGCCCTTGTGCAGCATGTGCGCGCATCAACTGCGCGGCTAAACCACTCATCGGCGTGGCTGACGTATGTTGTTGTGAAAGCTGCACTGCCATATCTAAATCCTTAAGCAAGGTACGTACATGCCACTTCACCGGTTCAAACTCACGCGCAGCCATTTGCGGGGCCAGAATTTGCAAGGGCTTAGAGTCGGCAAAACCGCCCGCTAACGCCGGCGCTAAAAGCGCGGCATCCACCCCTGCGCGCTCAGCCAAGGCCACGACTTCAGCAATCACCATGGCATTACAAGCCACCAGCATTTGATTGCAGACTTTAGCTACCTGCCCAGAACCTACAGCGCCCATATGGGTCATACGCTGACCTAAGTGCTCTAAGACGGGCCTGACTTGGGCCAAGGCCTGTGCATCGCCACCCGCCATCATCGCCAAAGTACCCGCGTCAGCGCCGCCCACACCACCTGACACAGGTACATCCAGCCACTGCGCGCCCTGCTCAGTCAATAGCCTCTGCGCCATCGCACGCGTCGCAGCAGGCTCAATGCTGGACAAATCCACCAGAATCTGTTGCTCTGTAAGGGCTTTAGCAACCCCCTGCTCAGCAAACACCACTTCAGCCACCGCATTGGTATCGGCCAAACACAATAGAATAATATCCGCCTGCGCGCACAATTCAGCAGGCGTTTGCACCTGCTGCGCACCCAGCGCCAGCAGCGGCGTGCACTTGTCAGGGTTACGATTCCAAACCACTAAAGGATAGCCTGCGGCCAACAAGCGCTGACACATGGGGAGGCCCATTAGGCCGATTCCAGCAAAGGCTAAACGCGGTAATGATCTTTGCATAAAACGCTCCAATTCGCTGAGCTCTCGAGGATTGCCCCTTGGGGGATAGTGCAACTCAGGCTATCATGCCCACTTTTACCGCGAGAAAAAACATGTCGAACGAAATCAGTGACTTATATGCACAACTTCTTGGCGCAACAGCGCAGATTGGCTGGGATGAACTGATGCCGTTATTTGCTAAAGGCATGGTGCTTTGGGTCGCCAGTGATCAAGATTTAGTAACCGTTGCGCAACACATTATCAATGACGACAAGAAGCGTGTAAGCGCTCTGATGCAACAAAAATCCCTGCACAATTTAAGCGATGCGCAAGCCTTGGATTATCAGCAGCGCGATCCAGAGCTGTGGGCTGTTGTGGTATCACCTTGGGTGTTAGTGCAAGAGCGCAATACAGCAACCACCCACTAACTCGCCCCAGCAGAGCATTAGGCAAAACCATGACCCAGATTAAATGGTGGTTCGACGCCGCCACAGCGCCGTCAGAGTCCGCCCGCCAAGCGGCGCAAGCGCATCAAAACCAACTGACTAAACCCCAAGGCTCTTTAGGCCTGTTAGAAACCTTGGCGATTGATTTAGCGGCCATGCAAAACAGCGCCAAGCCACAGATTCAGCAGCCACATATGCTGATTTTTGCCGGTGATCACGGCATTGTTGCGCAAGGGGTCTCAGCCTTTCCACAATCAGTGACCATTGCCATGCTGTCTAATTTTGTCAATGGCGGCGCAGCTGTGGCGACCCTGTGCAAGCAACAAGGCATCGAACTCAGCGTCATTAACTGTGGCACGGCCAATCCCTGTGCGCATTTAGCCCATATTATTCATCAACCGATTATGGCCGGTACTCAGGATTTCTCGCAGCAAGCAGCCATGAGCGCCGAGCAAAGTGTCTTGGCGTTAAACCTGGGTAAAGCACAAGTCGAACGTGTACACCAGCAAGGCTGTGACTTTTTAATGTTAGGCGAAATGGGCATTGGCAACACATCAGCCGCCAGCTGTTTAAGCGCCTTACTCTTAGGCCAAGACGTCAGCAGCCTGACCGGTCCCGGTACGGGCGTGGAAGGCGATGCCTTGGCCCATAAAAAAGCCATCTTAAGCGCCAGCGTTGCGCGCGCTCAACCTTTGATCAACTCGCACTTAGGCATTTTAGAGCAAGTGGGCGGCTTAGAGATTGCCGCTATTACTGGCGCTTATATTCGCGCCAGCCAGCTGGGTATCCCCTGCTTGGTCGATGGCTTTATTACTAGCGCGGCGGCATTGCTGGCAGTGCAGCTCAACCCGAGTGCGCGGCCATGGTTACTCTTTGCCCACCAGTCTGCTGAGCATGGGCACGGCATCCTATTAAACGCCTTAGCAGCCAAGCCCATACTCAATTTAGGCATGCGCTTAGGTGAAGGCTCTGGTGCGGCAGTGGCCTTTGCCACAGTCCAGCAGGCACTGGTGATCCATAATCATATGGCGACCTTTGCCCAAGCGGCAGTGGCCGGTAAAAGCCAATGATCACCACCTATATTGATCTGATTCGTCATGGCGAGCCAGTCGGTGGCAAGGTCTTTCGTGGCCAGACTGACCACTGTTTAACCGAGCGCGGCCTGGAGCAATTTCAACAACGCACGCAAAGCTTGGGCCGACGCTGGCAGCAAGTGGTGAGTTCACCCTTATTACGCTGTAAGCAATCCGCTGAATTACTGGCCGCAGCCGAGGCGATTCCTTTGCATATTGAGCCTAACTTAAGTGAAATTCATTTTGGCGACTGGGAAAATAAAGCCGTGGCTCAAGTCATGGCTGAACACAATATCAGCCACATGTGGCAAGACCCGATGAACTTCTGTGCCCCGCAAGGCGAACCCACTCAGGCACTGCAACAGCGCAGTGTCTTGGCTTGGCAGCAAGCCTTAAGCGACTATCAAGGCCAACGGGTGCTGATGGTCACCCACGGCGGCGTAATACGCATGCTGGCCCAGCACTTACTTGAGCTGACACCCAATGCGATCAATAAGCTCAGCCTGCCCTATGCCGCGGTAATGAGTTTTAAAATCATTGATGTGGACTATGAAGGCCAGGCACAACAATGGATCAGTTTAGAAAGCATGGATGGCAGAGAATTATGAGCACCTATTACTGGGGTTTTTGGTTTGCCCTGACCTTTTTAAGCCGCCTGCCTGGGCCTTATTTAAAGCGCCTTGATCCAGAGGTACAGCAGGCCGCCATGTGGTTTTATCCGCTCGTGGGTGCCATTCTTGGTCTGTTTCTAGTCGGTTTGGTCACTTTGTGCTTCTACTACAACCCACAGGCCTCGGTCTTCTTAGTTGGCGCGCTGGTTTTGGCACTTTGGGTCTACTTGACTGGGGCAATGCACTTGGACGGGGTGGCGGATACTGCCGACGCTTGGGTGGGCGGTCTCGGCGATCATCAGCGCACCTTAGACATCATGAAGGACCCGCGGGTCGGTGCCATGGCTGTTGCCGCGATGCTGGTGGTGTTGCTGGTAAAATTTGCGGCTATCACTGCCTTATTGGCACAAGCGCAAGACAATATTGGCTTACTACTGGGCGGTCTGCTGCTGATTCCTATGCTGGCTCGAACCGGCATTATTGGCTTAATGGCAAGCACTGATTATGTTCGCCAACACGGCATGGTCACTGCGACGCAAAGTGCCGCTACAAAAACTAAAGTCGTGATCATGACGGTGCTTTTGACCCTGTTTGCGGTGCCTTTGCTGCGAGAAAAAACCCTGATGATGCTCTTGGTTTGGTTGGGCCTACTCGTGGCTTACCGTGCCGCACTGAAGAAACGACTGGGTGGCTATACTGGCGACACCCTCGGCGCTGCCGTCGAGTTTCAAGAAACCATACTCTTAGTCGCCTTGGCTTTATAAGCGCAGCAAAAATTCTGCAACTGAGTCAATGAACATGGCGCGAATCGCTGCACACTGCAAGCTCATCAGCCAGCGCTAAAATACGATAGCCAGCGCCTCTCACCTTAACGCAAGCACAGATCACCACGCATAGGCCAGACTGGGGCCAATAAAAAAGGCAAGCCGGAGAAGGGCTTGCCTGTTAAAAGTGTTCATGCGCTGCCACTTAAGCGATGGCTTTTTTATTCCATGGCATTTTCATCAATATACGCGCCAAACCACAGAAACCTGTGACACCCGCCATAATCAAGCCCGCGCCGACAAAACCGGACAAGGCATACCAAGCAGGGGCCACAGTGCTGCCCAAAATCACGCCCAAAACAATGATAAAACCCGCACCAATTTGTACTTGGCGCTGCAGTTCTAAAGGTTGTGTTGCGTCAGTCACCACTGGCAAGCCGGCTTTTTTCCAACCATCCAGTCCGCCCTCTAGAATATAGACGTCACAGGTGGCACAGTTATCCAACACGCCTGCATTGACCACTGTACGATTCCCCGAACGGCAATGAAAGATCACCGCATTGGCTTCATTAGTGGGCATACCCTGGCGGTTTAATTGCTCCATAGGTATATGTTTGGCATCGGCAATATGCTCACGTGCATATTCATCAGCGCCGCGGATATCAACCAATACCGCACCTTGTGCCAATAATTCTTGTGCAGCCTGCGGCGTTAAAATCTTATTTGACATCAGAACCTCTTTATCTAAATGACACACAGCTGTGCTTTGAAGGCATGCCTGCACCTACAAAGGCAACTTTATATATAAGTATAATTTATATAGATACATTAAAATAGTCTTAATTATAACCAGCAACACTGAACTGCAGTACTGCACAGCGAAGACTGTATAATTATCGTTCAGTTCAGCAGCTTGTTTCAGAGAAAATTTAGAATTGCATTGGTCGGCGCCCAGCAAAGGCATGACTGAGGGTGCCTCCGTCGACCATCTCCAACTCGCCACCGAGCGGCATGCCATGGGCTAAACGCGAGATAAGCAATGACTTATCGGCCAATATTTGCGCGATATAGTGCGCTGTGGCCTCACCTTCCACCGTGGGATTGGTAGCTAGAATTACTTCATTAAAGCGGCCCTGATTAATTCGGCTAATCAACTCAGGAATACCGATATGTTCAGGACCTAAGCCATCTAAAGGCGATAAATGCCCTTTTAAGACAAAGTAGCGACCACGATAACCAGTTTGCTCAACCGCATACACATCCATCGGCCCCTGCACAATACACAGCAAGCTCTCATCACGGCGCTGATCACTGCACAAATGACAGAGATCCTCTTCACTTAAGCTGCGGCACTCACGGCAATAGCCCACGCCTTGCATGGCTTGGGTTAAAGCTTGAGCTAAGCGTTGGCCACCACTGCGATCACGCTCCAGCAGTTGTAATGCCATACGCTGAGCAGTTTTTTGCCCAACACCTGGCAAGACACGAAAGGCATCAATTAATTGACGTATTAAAGGACTAAACGACATGGGGGCTCAGAACACTTGAAGAAGATGGAATAGAGACTGTAACTGATGCGCTGATGCAGCAACACCGCATGCAAGCAACCAGCAGAGCACACAAACGCCCTGCTGGTTGGATAAAACCTAGAACGGCATTTTAAAGCCTGGTGGTAACTGCATACCAGCGCTCATACCGGCCATACTTTCTTGGCTGGTTTGCTCAATTTTGCGCACGGCATCATTGACTGCCGCAGCAATTAAGTCTTCGAGAATTTCTTTCTCTTCCTGCAACAAGCTGTCATCAATGCTGACACGACGCACATCATGGCGACCAGTCATCACGATACTGACTAAGCCAGCGCCGGATTGACCGGTCACTTCAGCATTGGCCAATTCTTCTTGGGCTTTTTGCATTTTTTCTTGCATTTGTTGCGCCTGTTTCATCAGGCCAGCCATACCACCTTTCATACGAAATTCCTTACATTACCGAGTCTATGGGTTCAATACTGTTATTACTGATTATAGCGCCAAATGTATCCATCAGCTGTAAAACTATAGGGTCAGAATAGATTGAAGCTTCTGCTTCTTGTTGACGCTTGGCTTGTTGACGTAACAAGGCCAAGGCGGGGGTTTCTTCACGGGGCGCGTGCAATTCTATCTGCAATTCGATGGGCGCCGCCAGCTGTGCATTAATCGCGTCATTGATACGCTGCAGCTGGGTTTTATTAAATAAGGCACTGTGGTTTGGGTCAAGGTGCATCAGCCATGTATCGGCTTTTTTCTCAATTAGCAAGGTATTAGCGGCAATACTATGGGTCATACCAGCCAAGTTCAATTGCAAAAATAACGCTTGCCACTCAGCGGCAAGCCCGGTAGCTGGGGGAATATGCGCCTGTAAATCATCTGCACCGCCACTGCTTTGCATCGGCGCGGCATCATGGCTGCTGACAGCGGACAGATCCGCGTAATCCTGAAAATTACTGGTATTCAAATAAGCGTCATCGTCATCCCCTTCAGCAGCAAACGCCTGACCGTAATCCTCGTCATAATTAGGTGCGGATTGTTCATCCACAGGATGACTTAGCGCTACGTCAGGCTGCACTGTGGTCTCAGCCTGCGCAGCCACGGACTGCGGCTCAGGAGTAGACTGAGCTGCCAACGGCGTGGCCCTAGCCGCTTGGGTATCAAGCGGCTCTTCCCACGGCGCATGGATATGTTCCACTGCGCTAGGCTGGGCAGGTGCAGTTGCAGTTGCAGTTGCAGCCGACTGGGCCGGCTCTTGACTGCGAAGTTCAGGCGCAGATCCAGTAGCACTTGATCCCGTGGCGGAAGCCACAGGCTCGATCGAGCGGGCAGACTCAGTCGCCGGCGCTGACGCAAGCGGCGCGGACTGAATTAATCGCGTACTGGGCGGCGTCCCCGGCAAACTGGCCGGACGGAACGCCAACATGCGCAGCAGAACCATTTCAAAACCATCACGGGGATCCGGTGCCAGCGGTAAATCGCGGCGGCCAATCAAACCCAACTGATAGTAAAACTGCACATCCTCTGGCGGCAACAGCGCAGCCAATTCCAGCACTTGCTCGCGATCGCCCTGGCCATTATCGATGGCATCAGGCATCAGCTGGGCAATCGCAATACGGTGCAAAGCATTGAGGATCTCTGCCAAAACACCCGCCCAATCCGGGCCATGCTCGGCCAAATGCGCCACCGCACTTAAAGCGCCACGGGCATCGCCCTCAATCAAGGCTTTAAGCACACCATAAATCTGCCCCTGATCTAAGGTGCCCAACATGGCACGCACATCGTCGGCAAACACACGACCATCACCAAAGGAGACCGCTTGATCGGTGAGACTCATGGCATCACGCATGGAGCCATCGGCGGCACGCCCTAGCAGCCACAGCGCATCATCTTCAAAGGGGATGTTTTCGCTACTTAAGACATGTTGCAAATGCCCAACAATGGGCTCAGGCGGTATATTTTTTAACGAGAACTGCAAACAGCGCGACAACACCGTCGCGGGTAATTTTTGCGGATCAGTGGTGGCCAGAATAAACTTAACGTACGGCGGTGGCTCTTCTAGGGTCTTCAACAAGGCGTTAAAGGAACTGGTTGAGAGCATATGCACTTCGTCAATCAGATAGACTTTATAGCGCCCACGGGTCGGCATATATTGCACATTATCCAGCATCTCGCGGGTGTCTTCGACCTTGGTTTTACTCGCCGCATCCACTTCAATCAGATCAATAAAGCGCCCTTCGTCGATCTCAGTACACACCGAACAAACACCGCAAGGTGTCGAGCTGATGCCCTGCTCACAGTTTAGGCACTTAGCCATAATCCGCGCAATGGTGGTTTTACCCACACCCCGAGTACCAGTAAATAAATAGGCATGGTGCAAGCGCTGATGATCAAGAGCATTGATCAAAGCTTTTAAAACGTGGGTTTGGCCCACCATTTCACGAAATGAGCGGGGACGCCATTTGCGGGCTAAAACCTGATAACTCATAGCAACCGAAGACCAGCAAGAAAACAGAACTCCATGCTAACGGAGCACAGCAAAAAATGCACCCGCAACACAGGGTTGGGATGGGCTTTATTTAGTTTTTTGAGGGGATATGCAGCGAATCAAGAAATTTAGGTGGCAACCACTGCCAGCCACACCCCGGCACACAATGTCACCGCTATGGCTGCTCCCTTCCGGGCCTGACCAGGTTGACGGCTAATCGTTGCGAGGGGACCGGCAGGGTCGCCATAACGCGTACACCAAGATTTAGTGTGGGCGTATTGTACTGGTTTGCGCGAAGGATGCAAGGTGCGGCACCAGAGTTGAGCTGATTTCGCCCTGTTTTAACGTACAATAGGCACTTAAACCTTTGCGCGGGCTATACATATGTATAGCTTGCCAAAGCTCATGCACATCCTCTTTGATTTCTAAGTAGTGAATCAATATGCTAGTCAACAGCCCGCGCCTGACCACCGGCACCCAGCACGACCCTTTATTACCTAAGCTGCTGCAAGCCATTTATCACGCCAGTGAGATTGAAATTGCGGTGTCTTTTATTCAGCCGTCCGGTTTAGAGTTGCTGTTTGATGCCTTACTCGAAGCCTTAAGCAGTGGCGCAAGCATACGTCTGCTCACTTCAGATTACTTAGACATCACCCACCCGCGCGCCTTACGTGAGTTACTGCTGCTGGCGGAACGCGGTGCAGATATTCATATCTTCGCATGCAAAGGCAACACCAGTTTTCATTTAAAAACCTATATTTTCACCCAAAGCAAAGACGAGCAAATAGCCAAGGGCTGTGCATTTATTGGCTCAAACAATATCAGCCGCGCCGCCTTAACCCATGCCTACGAATGGTCATGGCGGCACGATTGGCAGCCGCCGCACGACTCCGATGCGGCGCGCGAATTTAATAGCATTCGCGCCGCCTTTACTCACTTATTAAAGGATCCAAGCTGTATTGGCTTAACTGCCGATTGGATTGAGCATTACAGCGCGCGCCGCCAAAGCAGTATTCCTTTGCTTAAACACATCACGGGTTTTATCGATGAAGACTTTGAGCAACCCAACCCCAACAGCGTGCAAATCGAAGCCCTCGAAGCCTTACTCAATACGCGTTGTGAAGGCTTTACACGCGGCTTAGTGGTACTCGCCACTGGCATGGGCAAAACGTGGTTAGCGGCTTTTGACGCATTGCAAATGAATGCCAAACGCGTGCTCTTTGTCGCCCATCGCGAAGAAATCCTCCTACAAGCACAAGCGGTGTTTACTCGCGTGCATCACAATGCGCGTACCGGCTTATATCAAGGCACGACAAAACAACATGATGCAGACTTTATTTTCGCTTCCGTACAAAGCCTGAGCAAACCTGAAGCCTTGCAACACTTTGCCAGCGAGCAGTTTGATTACATCGTGGTTGATGAGTTTCACCACGCCAGCGCACCCAGTTATAAAAGTCTGTTAAAGCACTTTAACCCGCAGTTTTTATTGGGACTCACCGCCACGCCAGAACGTACCGACCAAGCGGATATTCTGACGCTGTGTGATAACAACCTAGTGTTTGAGCGCAACTTAGTGCACGGCATTAACGAGAAACTGCTCGCACCGATTCACTATTACGGTATTTATGACGCCTTTGTGAATTATCAAGAGATCCCATGGCGCAGCGGGCGTTTTGATCCCACTCTAATGGAGTCTGCATTCGCCACCCAACAGCGCGCCAAGCATATTTATCACAATTGGTGCAAACACAAGCAAACCTGTACGCTCGGCTTTTGTATTTCACAAAAACATGCCGATTTTATGAGCCAGTACTTTCAGCAACAGGGCGTGCGTGCTGGCGCGGTCTATGCTGGCTCACGCTTGACGCGTCATCAAGGCTTACAACAGTTAGCCGCAGGCCAACTCGATGTGATTTTCTCGGTAGATATGTTTAATGAAGGCACCGACTTACCCGCCCTCGATACCCTACTGATGCTGCGCCCGACTGAATCTAAAATCATCTTTTTACAGCAACTGGGTCGTGGCTTACGGCTGTCGGAAAGCACACAAAAAACCCATCTGGTGGTGCTGGATTTTTTAGGCAATCACCAATCCTTTTTAAACAGCCCAGCAGCGCTACTCGCCGAACAAAACCGCTCATCGCTGCTTAAGACACTGCGCCAGCAAGCACCCATCACCCTCGCCAAAGGCTGCTTTATCAATTACGCCCCTGAGCTGATTCAGTTTTGGGAAAAACTGGCACGCCAGATTGGCAAAAGCGCCGCTGAGGATTACCAGCAACTGCGCGATGAACTGGGTCACCGCCCCACCGCGACTGAGTTTTTTCATGCCGGTTATGCATTACCAAAAATGCGCAAACAAACAGGGAGCTGGCTCGATTTAATTGCCACACAAGAAAGTGACCCGCAACTGCAACAACTGCTGGCTGCGCACGGCGAGTTTTTCCTAAAAGGCGTTGAAACAACCAATATGACCAAAAGCTTTAAGGGCTTTTTGTATCAAGCCTTTATTGAGTTGAGTGGTGTGCGTGGCGCTGTTAATACCGCGCAACTGGCGCAACTCAGCCATCAGTTACTGCAACACCGCCCAGATGATATGCGCAAAGAATTACCTGCATCGATGCAAAGCGTTGCCGCCGATAGCAAGGTTTGGTTAACCTATTGGCGCAAAAATCCTATTCATTTTTCATGCAAGCAAGATACGACCAGCAGCCAAGCCTGGTTTATTGAGCACGGCGATACCTTTGCGCTGAATTTCAGCGTTGCCGAGCCACTGCAAGAGGTGTTTGAACACTACTTTCAAGAGCTGATTGATCTGCGTTTGGCACAATATTTTGCACGAGGTCATCAGAATAAAAATTATCCTGTGGAGGTGCTGCCAGTGTTTAAGGCGGCAGAAAAGCCTGTGTAAAAAGACAAGCCTAGCCTCCTGCCCTGTAAAACCAGAATGGCCAAGCTGCTTTCTAGACTGACTGTGCTGCTTATCAACCCGCTTGCGTTGCCATGACTTTAATGCCTAAAACAATCATGGCACCACCCAGGACAGGATCAACCCAGTGCCCACAGGCTTTAAATCTTTGGTTAATAGCTGGACGTGATAACCCTTGCAGCAAATCCATCAATATCTCCGGCCATAACGTGTGAGTCGAGGTGGACTACTTTAATGAAATATGCGCAGGCATGTGGCTTTAATTTATCACGCAAAGCACAAAGGTTACGCCAGTAGATAGAAATATTTTGCAGCGTTTATAACGTCTTTTTACTGATTTCTCGCTCATGTATCAAGACGCCACACAGTGCTGCAATAATCAGTCCACAACTCCTAAGATTTGCTTTGGCGGTATGGATTTTCTGGCAGCTGATCGATGCGTAAAGCTGGCCGACGCGCGTCTTCCTTAGGACCGTAGTAGCTGCTTAAATACTTCAAAATAGTATTCTCGGTATTATTGTCCAACACCCATAGCCCTTGGGTGTCCTGCATCCAGCGGATCATCGATAACCAATGCGCACGGCTACCACTGTTTTGTGTTACCAAAGCAGCCGAGTGACAAGCAATACAGTTATTACGTACCGTCTCCCAACCGGGGGCAATAATAAAGCCTGTATTAGGGTCTTGCTCTGCGGCCAAGACGGGCGTGACCGACAACCCCAGCACCAATAAACTCAAAGCTAACGGATGTGCCATAGTGCTCTCCTAAACAATTTGTACCGCAATACGGTGGCAAGCATTGTTTAAATAGCCTTTAGGGTTCCAACCGGCGACAACCATAGGCTGTGATTTTCCTTCACTATCGACTGCTCTAGCCCATATTTCGTAATAACCTTTTTCTGGGAACGTCAGTTCGCTGTGCCAATGCTGCCAAGCCAAGCGATTCGCTGGTGCTTGCAACTCAGCTTTTTGCCAAGTAATGCCAAAGTCGATCGACACATAAAACTCGCTTACGGCAAGATCACCAGCCCAAGCATGCCCGCGTACGGCCATAGGCTCACCCAGCTTATGCGTGATGCCGGTTTTAGGAAAAGTGATCAGCGATCGAACCGGCATCGAGCCAATGATTTTCATATCTTCATCAGGCACCTGCGTCCCTGGTGCCACTGGATATTTGGGAACGTGGTAAGCCGGCGACGCCATTTTATTGCCGTCATGAATTTTATCGCGTACGACGATTTTCTTCAGCCACTTACCCGAGGTAGAGGCTGGCCAGCCACCACACACCAAGCGCAGTGGATAGCCGTTTAGCAATGGAATATCTTCGTCATTCATCGCCCAGGCAATCAGGGTTTCGTCTTCCAATGCCTTAGACATCGGCACACCACGGGAAATAGCCTGCTTACTGCTATCGCCACTGAGGTGTACATCCGCTGCGTAATAGCCAATATAGACGGCATCGTCTTTAATACCACAGGCATCCAGTACATCACGCAAGCGCACACCGGTAAACGTCGGGCATGCCACAGCGCCTGTCGTCCACTGATTACCACTGGCTGCAGGCGCAAACTCGCTACGACCATTACCGCCGCACTCTAAGGTCAACTGATAGGTGTAATGCTTAAAGCGTGATTTGAGTTCAGCCAAAGTGAAAGTGGTCGGTGTCACACAGGACTCACCAGCGACCTCTAAGGTCCAACTGGCAGGATCTAATACTTTACTATCGGGTACCAAACCATTGTTGCGCACAAACATGTGTTTGGCTGGCGTAACCTTGTCATCCAATAAATGCGGCGGTGTTTCCGCGTTCAGTGGTCTGTCGTTAAGCACCACCAAGCCTTCTTTACCTGATATAACAAAAGGCTCGTCTGACTGCGCAAAAGCTGCTGGAATCAGACCCGCAGGCATATTTTTTGAAAAAGGAATACTGGCACCAATGGCCGTTGCCATCGCCAGCAAGCCACTCTTCTTTAGAAACCCGCGTCGGCTCGATTTATCCGTTTCGCGATTCCACAGCAACTTATCAGCTTTAATCGGATCGCCTGCATAGAGCTGATGCAAACCTTTACTCTGTTGGTCGTGATTTGATTTATTATTTTTATTATCCATACAGGTCCCCTTCTGGACGATGATTCATATTTTGACCACCGAGTTCACTCTAGCCGATCAATCACCGCTTGTAACCATTAGGGATGTGAATATAGCAAAATCTAAGACGCTGAAGCCGACAGAGTGTGAGCAGCGCGCCTATAAGCACAGCAGCATCACATTCGCTTGGCAGAAAAAGACTCAAACATGAGTAAAACCTATAGTTAAAGCTAAAAACACTTAAGTTTTAGCCTTTTATAAGTAGCGACAGCAAACGCTAGAGCAGCTAGGCAGCCGCGGGGAATGTGATCTAGGCGTATTGATGGGGAAGCACTATGCAGCAGCCTAAGTGCTTGGACTGGAGCAGCCATCGCAGTTAGAACCTTCATTAAATCTGTTCGATAGTTGAGCGTTTTGAACTGTATCTGAATAGAACAGAGCTGGAATTAATGCACATTGCGGATGTTTGGCTAAAGGTAACCGGCAGTAATCCCGCCAGTTACCATACAAATTAAGCATCTACGCCATTAACACCTGACGGTCATAAGGGCTTACGCCCGCTGATCACTCGCAGTAAGACGATAATGACGGCAATGACAAGTAGAAGGTGAATAAATCCGCCGATGGTGACTGACGACACCAAGCCCAAAAACCAAAGCACTACAAGTATCAATGCAATTGTATATAACATAGTCGTATCCTTCCTTTTGTTGTTTATAATTTCCAATGCTCATATTCAGCAAGACTGTCCGCTGCAAGAGACTTTTATAGGTTGTCACACTGCTCTTTTTATCTCTCATCCCTCACCGGAATAAATATTCGCGTCAATTCATTAAAGCACATATAAGGCTCGACTATTATTTTATTGCTGCATTCAAGACTGCTCAGCAACATCTACAGATTCACCGTGGCTCTTCGCTAGCACCGCCACTGTAGCCCGCCTCCCACTCTCAGCGACACAAAATAATTCTGTTTTTTTAAGGTTAACTTAAGCTAGTTGTCCTATAGTAAAAGCGTGAGCTCACTGGGGAAACGCCATGAAAACACTACCTCTTACCGCTCTTCTACTCGCGGCAACGCTGGTCACCGGAGCAGCCTTCGCTGATGACGATTGCAATGATCCAGTCGCTAACTGGCAATCACGAGACACGCTACGTCAAATGTTGGAAGCTAAGGGCTGGAAGGTCCAGCGCATCAAAGTTGATGACGGTTGCTATGAAGTCAAAGGCTTCGATCAAAACGGCAACAGGATTAAGGCAGAGTACTTTCCAGAATCATTGCGTCTGCGCAAGCTGGAAACAAAATTCGACAAGAATGCCCAGATGCCTGAGCATCTTTACCAGCGCAACACTCAACAAAATCAAGAACAACACAACAATAGACATAACGGAGACAGACCATGAAAAAGCTAACGCTTGCTCTTGCCATGGCGGCGACTATTGCATTGCCGACCTTAGCCCAAGCACGTGACGTGACCTTCACCACCCAGTTAAAAAGTTACCGTGGTGATGGCGCCTATCTCGCGCTGTACCTTGTTGATGCGCAAGGCCAATACCAGCGCACACTGTGGGTTGCCGGCAAAAAATCAAAATACTACAAACATCTATCGGGCTGGGCACAAGGCAGTGGTCTACGCAGCAGTGAATATGATGGTGTGACCGGCGCTAGCGTGATGAGCGGGGAAACCTTGAACGTCACTCTTGATGTGGCCGATACACTGATTGATGCAGGCTATGAAGTACGCGTGGACACAGCGGTCGAGGACATGCGCGACAATCGTGCCGAAGTGAGCGCACCTTTGACAACCGATGGCGTGGGCAAGTCGTTCCCAGGTCGTGGCTACGTGCAGTCATTTCGCTACACCTTTTGATCCTGAGCGAACAAGGAGTTTATTAACATGTTACGCCAACTTCACTCGTTACCCGGCTTGATCGCTGCATTGTTCGCCATAGTGCTAACTGTGACGGGGGCGATCCTATCGCTTGATCCAGCGTTGGAGCGAGTCAGCACTGTGCTGCCTGCGTCAGGGCAAATCAGTGTTGCCGATCTGGCGGGTAAGTTGGCGGTGAGTTACCCGGGGGCTGAACAGATCGTGCGCAGTCCTTCGGGTACTCTTATTGTCTATTTCACTGAAAATGATCAAGTGGGCATTGATCGTGTGGACCCACGCACCGGACAAGCGATCGGCCCCTATCAGCCTTCAGCATTCTCGCGCTGGGTAAAAAACCTGCACCGCTCTCTGCTGCTCGACACACCCGGTCGGGCTGTCGCGGGTATCACGGCGCTATTGATGATTGTATTAACGATTTCCGGAGCGATGTTGTTGGCTGCGCGCATGGGCGGATGGCGTCATATCTTGCAACCAGTGCGTGGCAGTCTAAGCCAGCGTTTACATATCAAATTTGCTCGAGTCGCAATCACTGGCCTGCTGCTCTCCGCGCTAACTGGTGCCTACTTATCTGCCACTACTTTTGAGTTGATATCGGAAGGTTTGGAAGCCGAGCCTGAATTGCCGGTCGATGTCGCCGAAGGCATCCCAGCAGCGATTCATACATTGTCAGTTTTAAACGCCACTGATTTAAATGACTTACGTGAACTGGTCTACCCTTACCCAGGGGATCCGGCAGGTCTGTATTCTCTGACGACCGATCAGGGCGCTGGTTATATCGATCAAGTCAGCGGTGAGTGGCTGTCCTATCAAGCCCATGACGCCACCCACGCAGTCTATGAGTTTATCTATATGCTGCACACCGGCGAAGGCCTGTGGTGGCTTGGCCTTATTCTAGGTCTATCAGCCCTAGCCGTCCCCGTGATGGCCGTGACCGGTAGCATAATCTGGTGGAAGCGCTACAGTTCAAAACCGAAAATCACCGCTAATAGTAGCGCGCATAGTGCCGACAGCGTGATCTTGGTCGGTAGCGAAAGCAATACCACTTGGGGCTTCGCGCAAACCCTACACAACAGCTTGGTGCAAGCGGGGCAGCGTGTGCATACCGCACCGATGAATCAACTCGCCTCGAACTATCGTTCGGCAAAACAGCTGTTTATTCTGACCGCCACCTACGGTGATGGTGATGCACCGGCCTCCGCCAGCCAATTTATGCAACGACTTGATAAAATCAGCACAAAACCTGAACTGGCTACCGCCGTCCTCGGCTTTGGTGATCGCCAATACCCGCAATTTTGCGGCTTTGCCCAAGCGGTTGAGGCGGCCTTCACTGATAAAGGCTGGGCACAGTTATTGCCGCTCGACACGATCAACCGTCAATCACCACAGGAATTCAGCCGCTGGGGTAATGCACTCGGTAAAGCACTGGGCATCGAACTGACACTGTTGCACATTCCAGTACAACCACAGACAACCACCCTGGAACTCGTCGACCGAGCAGATTACGGCGTTGCAGTACAAGCGCCAACCGCGGTGCTACGCTTTAAAGCCTTGACAAACAACGGCAACACCAGCTTGCTTAAGCGTGTATTTAAAAGCAATGGTTTGCCATATTTTGAGGCTGGCGACCTTGTCGGTATTGTGCCGCCGGGCAGTCAAGTGCCACGTTTTTACTCACTGGCCTCGGCCTCTAAAGACAATAGCCTAGAAATCTGTGTGCGCCAGCATCGTGGCGGTATTTGTTCAAACTTCCTCTACACGCTAGCCATCGGCGGTACGATTGAAGCCTTTATTCAGCTTAACCCAAACTTCCGTCCTGCCGCAGGTAAAGCACCTGTCGTATTAATCGGCGCGGGAACTGGTATAGGCCCACTGGTCGGTTTTATTCGCCACAACACAGCACACCGCCCTATGTATTTATATTGGGGCGGCCGCTCGCCAGAATCTGACTTTCTGTATGAGCCTGAACTCAAGAGCTACCTCAAAGATCAACGGCTGAGCGAACTCAACGCCGCTTTCTCCCGCACCAGCGAGCGCGCTTATGTGCAAGATAAGATAGCACTAGATGCTGAGAAACTACGCCAACTGATCGAAAGTGATGCACAATTTCTGGTCTGTGGTGGTAGAGAGATGGCAAACAGTGTGGTGGCTGCGCTAAATGCGATCGCGGCACCCTTAGGTGTCGACGTGACCACACTTAAAGCCCAAGGTCGTTATCTTGAAGATGTCTATTGAGTGATATTTTTGCTGACTGTAAAGCCTTCGCACACAGGGCTGGTTTGGTCAGTGGTTGAAAACACGGCGAGTGTGGCGCCTCGCCGTTGCCCAAGGTCAAAGCCAATAACTTCTCACCTTTCGCAATACTGCTTGTCACCTAGAGTCCACCCTGATCAGCTATTTTACTCCGCGTCTAATCTTGCGCAACAGCCAACTGCTGCAAAATCAGAGTAAAATTCTCAACGCCTTGCGCACCAGATACCAAGTGGCGCTGATTAAAAATAATCGCGGGCACACCTTGGACGCCGCGTTCTTGCAGGATGTGCTCGGCATGGCGCACGTCCTCAGCAAAACGCTGATCCTCAAGTACAGCCAGTGCGTCAATAGGGTCCAAGCCAATCTCGGCGGCGATCGCCACTAGCACAGCCTTATCCGACAGATGACGGTTATGCGTGAAATGCGCACTAAAGAACGCCTGTTTCAAATCATGCATGCGCCCCTGTTGATCGGCCCAATGCAACAGTTGATGCGCGTTAAAGGTATTGTGCATACGGGTGTCATCACGAAAATTAAATTCAAAACCCACCTTGGCACCGGCTTCACTGAGGCGCAAACGATTGGCCTCGGACTCCGCCAGACTTGAGCCATATTTCTCGCTGAGGTGCTCGCGCATATTCTGACCTGCGGCCGGCATATCCGGATTCAGTTCAAAGGGGTGCCAAAATATCTCGTGCGCGGTGCCTGTGGCTTTTAAGGCCTCGGCCAACTGCCGATAACCGACAACGCACCAAGGGCAAACGATATCCGACACTATATCAATGCGTAACGGCTGATCTGACGTGCTCATATTTTATCCTCAATTATCTTGCGTTGACGTGTTAGCAGCATACCTATCTCAGCGCTGATTACGAAGCCTATTGGACACAGCCTATCACCAGCACTGATCAAAACCCGCGCCCTGCTTGCCTCGTCGCCTATAGAAAAAAGGCACGGCAACCACTTCGATGCTTGCCATGCCTGAACCCAGCGCGCTGCGCGCCTCAGCAGATTACTGCGCGGCAGTCTTGCCTGGGCCTTTATAACGCGACAGCCAGTGAGCGTACTGAGTTGGCAAGATGGAAGTGGGATTCTCTAAGCCCAAAGCTTGAGCCATTTGCAAGGGGTAATGCGGATTGGCAAGATGGGCGCGACCAATCATCACCAAGTCCATGTGTTGCTCAGCAATCAAACGTTCAGCGGTATGTGGGTCATCCATAGACCAGCTTGATGCAACCGGTAATCCTGCCTCACGGCGTACGCGCTCGGCAATTGGTGCCAAAAAGGCTTCAGTGCCCCAAGGAATTTGAACCTCGGGAATCACAAAGTTCACACTGACGCTGAGCATATCTAAGCCACAGGCGTGCATCTGGCGTATCAGCTCGATCGATTCGCTGATTGTTTCTTCATCTTTGCCATCGTATTCAATCACACCAAAACGTGCGGTCAGCGGCAGCTGCTCAGGCCAAACCTGACGGACTGCGGCTAAGGTTTCCAAGAGGAAACGTGCACGGTTATCAAAGTTACCGCCGTAGGCGTCAGTGCGCTGATTGCTGTAAGCAGAAAAAAAGCTCTGAGCCAAATAACCATGGGCAAAATGCAGCTCCAACCACTCAAAACCTGCTTCCAGAGCGCGGCGTGCAGCGGCAACAAAGTCATTTTTAACCCGAGCAATATCCTCAAGCGTCATCTCTGTCGGCACCCGAGGTAAGCCTTGACCAAAAGCGATCGCCGAAGGTGCGATGGGCTGCCAACCCTTAGCGTCGCCCTCAGCAATATGCTCATCACCTTCCCATGGCACATTGGCGCTGGCTTTGCGTCCAGCATGGGCAATTTGAATACCTGGTACAGCGCCCGCTGCCTTAATCCCAGCCGCGATCTGCGCCATGCCCTTCACCTGTGTATCATTCCACAGGCCTGTGCAGTTCGGAGTGATGCGACCTTCCGGCGACACCGCTGTTGCTTCCACAATCACCAGACCGGCACCGCCACGGGCAATCGACTGATAATGGCTCAGGTGCCAATCACTCACCACGCCATCAATGGCGCTGTACTGGCACATAGGCGGTACTGCGATACGGTTACGCAGGGTGACATTTTTCAATGTAAAGGGCGTGAAGAGTGCAGCCATAGTCGGTATCAATCTCTCTTAATAAGTAAAACAGGCAGAAAGCATACAAAAGCCGATTAATTATGTAAAATTATCATTTATCATCAATACAAGTACGCTGCATAATGATTAATGCCGTTTGGTTACGCAGTTTTTGCACCTTAGTTGAAGTCGGTCACTTCACTCGCACAGCCGAGCGCCTGCATATGACTCAGTCCGGTGTCAGCCAGCATATACTCAAACTTGAAGAACAGCTGGGCAGCGATTTACTCGCGCGACACGGCAAAAAGTTCTCGCTGACAGACGCCGGTGAACGCCTCTATAAAGAGGCTCGCATTATTATTCGAGACCTTACTAATCTTGAGAAACGGATCGGTGAAAATCCTGCAGACGAAGGCACAGTGCGTGTGATGTCGCCGGGAAGCGTCGGCCTTAAGCTCTACCCGCTGCTGCTGACGCTGCAACAGCGGCATCCCAAACTTATCATTGATTACAGATTTGCGCCTAACGCCAGCATCGAAAAAGCCATTGCTGATGATGAGACCGATATTGGCTTTATGACTAATATCTCGATTTTAGAAGACGTCAGCTGTAAGCCGATTGCCAAGGAAGCACTGCTGTTGGTCACCCCGGCGACGCTGTCTGAGCCCAGCTGGGAGGCCATTACCGCACTGGGTTTTATTGCCCACCCCGACAGCGCTCACCATGCTTGCATGCTGCTTGGCGCCAACTTTCCAGAATTTCAAAACAGCAATTTTTTTAAGCAACAAGGCTTTTCAAATCAGATCAGCCTAATTTTGGAACCTGTGAGTATGGGTTTGGGCTTTACCGTTTTGCCCGCCAATGCCATTGAGCATTTCAACAAACCCGAACAGATCAAAAAACACACCCTAGCCAATCCAGTTGCAGAGACCCTCTATCTTGCACTGCGGCGCAACAAAATCATGCCTAATAGAGTCAAAACGGTGCTGAATGAAGCTTTAAAATGGCTTTAACCTGCATAGCCTAGCCTCTACCAATAGCCTTTTCAGCTGTATCGGCGCGACCCAGCGGACTCGCTTAAGCGCTTAAGTTCAGCAGCTGTACATCTTGTGCCCGAGCCTGCCTAACTGCCACAACTGTCGATGCAAACAGTTTTTTGTTGTTAGTATGGCTAAAACAGTAAGGAAATCCCCATGTTCGATACAAGCCGTTTTGCCGAAATAGAAAAAAACCCATCAGGCTTTCGCCTATTGGAACGCATCCCCTTCTCTGCTGAAGACAGCTTCCCCATCACCCTTCATCCAACGGCTGGCGATGAGGTTGCCTTGGCGCTCATCGATTTTGAAACCACGGGCTTAAACCTAGCAGACGCCGAAGTGATAGAGCTCGGTCTGGTGCAAGTGGCCTACAGCCCAAGCTTGGGCAAGATCACGGAAATCACCGAGATCACCAGTCAATTTGAATGCCCTAAAAAAGCCATCAGCGCAGAAATCACAGGGATTACCGGCATTACCAACGAGATGGTGGCAGGCCAGCGTATTGATGATGCGCATGTGACGCGAATCATCAACAGCTCAAAGATTTTAATCGCACATAACGCTGCATTTGACCGAGCGTTCTTTGATATTCGCTTCCCTGCGCTGGCGGATCGCGTGTGGGCCTGCAGCATTAAAGACATCGACTGGCGCGCGCATGGTTTTGAAAGTGCCAAGCTGGAATATTTACTGTTAAAAACGGGTTATTTCTACGACGGCCACCGCGCCGCTATCGACTGTTTGGCCATGGTGCAGTTATTTGCCGCCGTACCCAAGGCGCTGCCAGAACTGTTGAAAAACACACAGCAAACCGATTACAAAATCATGGCCAAAGGCGTGTCCTATGCTGACCGTGAAGTGGTGAAAAAACGCAGCTATCGTTGGGATGGTGAGAACCGTTACTGGTGGACGATTGTCTCTGAGGATGACTACCTCGCAGAAAAAACCTTTTTAGATGCCTTATGTGGTACCGCCAGCGCTAAGAATATTTTTCAAGCCATAGCGCTAACCTCGCGCTACAGTGCCCGCTATTAATACCAGTGGTCACCTTTATACCCAAGGCTTTAACTGTTTATTAAAGGGCTGCTGACGCAGCCCTCGCTATCCATTTTCGCACTCAAAGCACGAGGTCTTACGCGAAATTAATAAATCACGGCTGGGTTTGGCGCATTCGGTGAACCCAGCATCTCGCGATACGACGGCGGCTGTAAGCCATCTCTATCAGTGATAGTAAAGCGCTGAGCAATTTCTGCAGAAATCACCGTATGTCCGCTGAGTTCACCTCCTTTAGGATCATTGGCAATCGCATAGACAATCTCACCAATAAACTCCGGCGACTCAGCCGTTGCCATAAACTGCTGGTATTGCTCTTTACTGACCTCTCCGGCAAGCGCTGAACGTTCAGTTAACAACGGCCCCATCCAAATGGACACAGTGCGCACACCAGTTCCTTTAAAATCGACCGCCATATCATGTGCCAACTTATCAATGCCGGCCTTTTGTGCACCATAGGCCGCGCCATGCATATAGCAACTGGCACCAAATGATGAGCCAAACATAATTAAACCACTGCCCTGCGGCACCATGATGTGCGCTGCATGCCAGCTGGCGACATAGGCTGAGCGCAAGCCAACATCTAAAATTTTACAGGCCGCAACGCCCTTTTCCCAAAACCGCTTTTGCTCAATCAACTGCTCATGAATAAATGCCGCATTGTTGACTAAAATATCTAGACGCCCTTGCTCTCTTGCAACCTGAGCGAATAACGCAGCCGTTTGCGCATCATCACTGTGATCGCAAACCACAGCAATACCAGTGCCGCCAGCTTGGTTGATTTGCTCAGCCGTTTCATACACTGTGCCGGGCAGTACCGAGCCATCCCAACCTAAAGCACTACCGACCGCTGTACTGCGCCCAGTGACATACACAATCATGCCTTTTTTAGCCAACGCTACGGCAATTCCACGACCTGCTCCACGGCTGGCCCCGGTGACAATGGCGACTTGTTTTTGTTCTAGTTGCATTGTGAACCTCATTTAAAATTCGACGCTCTAGATAGGCCGACTGTTGTATAGCAATCAAACAGACTGACCCAGACAAAATCAAAACTCAACAAAAAACAATAAAGATAAATTTCTATTGAAATCAGCCGCTAAAGCCTTAGCATCTAAGCCACTCCAATAAAAACAAAACACAAAGGCTCACTATGACTCAGACAAAAACCATCGAACAACGCCTACAGCAGCTTGAAGATAAGCAAGCAATACTTGAAGTAAAATACCGCTACCTAAACGCTTGCGATGAAAAAAAACCAGACCTAGTGACTGAGTGTTTTATGAGCGGCAAGATTGATATTGACTTTGGCCATATCGGCCAATTTTATAATCGCGAAGACTTTGTGGCCATTTTCAAAAAACTGGGCTGCCACTCGCATATTGTTGATATGCACCATGCTAAAAACCCGATATTTCTCAAGCTCAGCGAAAACGCTGCCGATATCAAAATCAGCATGCGTTTTCAAAGCATCAACACCCGAGATAAAACCAGCATAGAGCTCGGTGGTTATTATCGTGACGGGTTTGAGAAAACTGAGAGTGGTGATTGGTTGATCAATGCCAGCTCATTCACTATTAACTCGGTTAAAATAATCGACTTCTCGGGAGCGTCCAGCCAAGTGACCTATAGCGGTAATTGCATGCCGAGTTAATATGTGAATTGGGGGGAGTGAGCTCGATATGGTTAGCTAAAAAATAACAACCAAGCCCACTCGAGCACTCCCCCCTAGACGACGTGTTATTGGCCTGTAAAGTTTGCTTCACGTTTCTCGACAAAGGCATCCACCGCCTCAGCATGGTCTTGTGTATGGTGTGCCAACGCCTGATAAGCGGCAGAGAGCTCAAGCAGAGAATCCAATCGCATATGCTGTCCTTCGCGCAGCAAACGCTTACACATTCTCAAAGCATGGCCTGGATTCTTGGCGATCCGTTGCGCCATCTCAAGCGCTTGTGTCTCGAGTTCGTCCTCCGAGCACAACTGCTCAACCAGCCCCCACTCCAGAGCTTTTTGCGCATCAATCGCGTCGCCAGTAAACGCCATAATACTGGCCTTAGGAATACCGATAATACGCGGTAAAAGCCAAGCCCCCCCATCACCTGGAATAATGCCTAACTTGACAAAGCTTTCTGCAAACAAGGCGGTATTGCTCGCGATGCGAATATCGCACATACAGGCAAGATCCAAACCTGCCCCAATCGCAGCACCATTAACCGCGGCAATGATGGGAACATCCAACTCATAGAGTGCCAGCGGAATCTTCTGAATACCGTGGCGATAGTTATTATGCAACTCATAAGGCGAGCCAGCAAAAATCCCCTCACGGTTTTGCATATCCTTAATATTCCCACCCGAGCAGAAGGCTTTGCCATTGCCGGTCAATACAACAGCTTTCACGCTATGGTCTTGGCGTAATTCAGCACATAAATCTACCAACTCCTGAAACTGTTCCGGTGTTGTTAAAGCATTGCGGGTCTCTGGGCTGTTCATACGCACCATCAGAACAGCACCGTGTCGCTCCCGTTGGAGAAAAGCACTCATTAAAATATCCTTATTCAGCTAACAGCAGCTGAGGTTTGTTAGTTTTTAATTATTGATCAGCAAGCACGAAAATCTACTATTACTGCATCGTCTAAAAGATGCAATAGACTTGCTTAATCTCGGAACATCATTAACCCACTACAGGGTTGCCACTCACCGCTGAAGCTAATGCGCAGCCAGCAGAAGAGGCTATAAAATGACAGTGTTCATTTACGTCCTAATTATGATCGCTAAGGTCCCATGATGGGGCATTCATTGCCATTAAACCTCTTTACACTACAACTTAAGCAATGCGTGTACCGAGTAGATCGCTGTAAAAAAATCACTCAGCTACGGCTGTACTGAATCTTTACTTCTGACGCCCTGATACCACATTTGAAGAATAAAAATGCTCGCATTCATAAGGAAAATAGCACATGACAGTCAAGCACCTAACGAAAGCAGCCACTGTGTATGAGATTGCGGCCTGTGTACGTGAGTATGGCTATGTTGTCATCGACGAACTGGTACCGGTTGAATTGATGGATCGGATTGAAGCGGAGCTGCAGCCGTATTTTGATACGACCCAGTTTGGCCACCTATCAGAACTGGGGTTCAAGACTCAGCGGACCGGATCTTTGATTGCTCGATCACCTGCAGTACATGAGTTAATTCTGCAAGAGACGTACCTAGGTGCAATTAAGGCCCTGTTGTCACATGCGATGACAGTGCAACTGACCGTCACCGAAGTGAACTCTTTGGCTCCTGGTGCTGAAGCACAGTTCCTGCACCAAGACGAGATGCTGTACGACCGTTTTCCATTTCCGCCTGACTACGAGATTCTTATTAATTCACTCTGGGCCTTGACTGAGTTCACTGAAGAAATGGGTGCAACACGTGTCGTTCCAGGCAGCCATACCGCAGGCGTTGGTGCTCAATTCAGCGCTGAAGATAGCCTGCCGATAGAAATGAAACGCGGCTCTGTGCTGATTTTTTCGGGCAAGCTTTACCATGGCGGCGGAGCCAATCGTTCCGAGCAGATCCGTCGGGCCATTGATATTGGTTTCAGTGTGGGCTGGGTGCGTCAAGTCGAGAACCAGTACCTGTCGTGCCCCATAGAAATTACCCGCACATTGCCCAAAGACTTGCTGAGCCTGATGGGCTACGAGTCAACCGGAGGATACGGTTTTGTGGGTGACCGCCACAACGCGCTTGCTGTATTCGATCCGGCTTACCAGCCACTATTAAAAAAGTAACGACTTATTGCGTTTAAGGGTCGCGACTGATGACCCATTATGGCTGCCTAGTAGCAACTGAAGATGAACCTTCACCAGAGTATTTGACTATGACTAATCCAATAAAACCATCGTTTGACGAAGACAAGGTGCGCAAGGCTTTTAAAGTTAGCGTACCCAGCGCCCTGCTCTTGGGCTTAGTCATGATGTGCTGGCCCACTGAGTTCTGGAGGCTGATAGGTATCGAGCTGGGCGCAACGCCATTACCTGCGATTCTCTACGGCAGTGTGATAGCTGGAGTAGGTCTAGCCAGTATCGCCGGTGTGCGTGCCCCTCGCAGTCATCTGGGGCTGTTACTTTTTTTGACTTGCTATAAGAGCGTGGCCGTTCTGTTCTTACTAATACATGGATTCTTAATGCTTAATGCCGGCCAGTCAGTGCCCGTAGCATTATGGGTGATCGCTGCGCTATGGTTCTCTCAAGCGCTCAGCAATGCACGGCTTTACCCGTGGGGGATCAAGGATTAATACTGCACTCGCGTCATCAGGCCCATTGATCTACCAAATCAGCAAGGCACGGCACAGCGCTTACTTGACATACTGCTGACAAGCATCAAAGCTGGCTCATTCTAATGCCAGCCAGCACCCAGCACTGCTACGCCATTCCCTCAAAGGCATGCTATTGCATGCCTCATCTGGCAAGCTACTGTCTAGGTATTAGCCAAGCGCAACAATGGATAACAGCGCCGGATCATCGGCATGTGCCAATAATATCGTCTCCACGCGCGCCTGCCAGAGACGTGCAAAATCTGCCTGTTGCTCTGGCGTCTCTCGATTCTGAATCACCGCCTGCATGCGTTCACGCTGAGAAGCATCGGCAGGTATTCTGTGAGCATCGAAACTCACCATAACAGCGGCGCCCGTATCCAGCCGTTGGAAGCGCACAAGCGCATTATGCTCACTCTGCTCAGTCGCGAAGCTGAGTAATCCGTGACGTGCAAAACGTTGACCAATACCCTTAAAGCCCCCTTGTCCTGCCGCGCCGGTAATGAGCGTCAGCACCTGCGCGACCACGCCAGTGGTGCCATCGGTTTCCGGTGACGGCATATGTACGGATATGCCACCACGCTCAGGCAGCGTATCGGGATACAGCGCCTTTAGCGCCGCTCGTGCTGTCAGGAACGCACCTGCCACGGTAGGACAAGAATGCCCAGCCAGCCGAACTGCATCGGCATAACGGTACTCTATGATGCCATCGGCAGTGGTACCGAGTAGTTGAGCCAATGCGTCGTGTACACGAATAACGGGGGCTTTATCAAAAAAATCGGGAAACATCATGGTGTTCTCCTTAATGAATCGCATTGCAAGTAAGGGTTTGAGATTAGCAGGCTAAGCCAGGTTGATCACTATCTGGCATCAACTATTAGGATGAATTCGCACAATACACTTCGCCTCCCCTGTGCACCCTCTCAAGCAGCCTTAAAAATAATATATTTAAAGACTAAGCACCTTAGCTGTCTTTAACGGCTGTCGAGCATCACTTTTAAAAACAACAAATAATGAGATGATTTGTATCTTTATACGTGCAATTATAGATTTGCAACAATGCCAAACCCGAGCGGATGACTACCGACATTAATAAAAAAGTGAGGCTGTGCAGATGATTTACTCTAAACCTGGTAACAAAGATGCTTTATTAGCTATTAAACCCTCTTATGGAAACTTCATTAACGGTGAGTTTGTAGCCCCTGTTAAGGGCCTGTACTTTAGCAATACCACCCCCATCACCAATGAAGACTGCGGGCAGTTCCCGCGTTCAAGCGCTGAAGATATTGAACATGCCCTCGATGCAGCGCACGCAGCGGCTGATGCTTGGGGAAAAACTTCAGCCCAAGATCGCGCGCTGATACTATTAAGAATTGCTGACCGTATTGAAGACAATCTTGAGCTATTAGCCGTTGCGGAAACCTGGGATAACGGTAAGCCCATCCGTGAAACATTGGCTGTGGACATGCCCTTATCGGCTGATCACTTCCGTTATTTTGCTGGCTGTATTCGTGCACAAGAAGGCGGCGCCGCAGAAATTGATAGCGACACCGCCGCCTATCACTTTCATGAGCCCTTGGGCGTGGTGGGTCAAATTATCCCTTGGAACTTCCCTCTTCTGATGGCGTCTTGGAAGCTCGCACCGGCCTTAGCCGCCGGCAACACAGTTATTCTTAAGCCGGCAGAGCAAACGCCATTGTCCATTACCGTACTTATGGAACTGATCGGTGACTTATTGCCGCCCGGCGTTTTAAACGTAGTGCACGGTTTTGGTCGTGAAGCCGGAGAAGCATTAGCCAGCAGTAAACGCATTGCCAAAATTGCCTTCACCGGCTCGACTGCTACTGGCCGTCATATCATGCAACACGCAGCCGCTAATATTATCCCCAGCACCATGGAGTTGGGCGGCAAATCACCGAATATCTTCTTTGCTGACATTATGCAGGCCGAGCCTGAGTTTATTGAAAAAGCCGCTGAAGGCTTAGTTATGGGCTTCTTTAATCAAGGCGAAGTTTGCACCTGTCCTTCTCGAGCACTGATTCAAGAATCCATGTACAAGCCTTTTATGGCTCAAGTGATGAAGAAGATTAAAGCCATTAAACGTGGCAATCCACTGGATACAGAAACCATGCTGGGCGCGCAAGCATCAGCCCAACAGTTTGAAAAAGTTATGTCTTATATGGATATCGCCCAAGCAGAAGGTGCTGAGATCCTCACCGGTGGTGCCATTGAGCAACTCAGTGGTGATTTGAGCTCTGGATTTTATATTCAGCCCACCCTGCTCAAAGGCCACAACAAAATGCGTGTCTTCCAAGAGGAGATATTTGGTCCCGTGGTCTCAGTCACCACCTTTAAGGATGAAGCTGAAGCCTTAGCTATTGCCAATGACACAGAATACGGCCTTGCCGCTGGGGTCTGGACCCGCGATATTAACTTAGCCTACCGCATGGGACGTGCGATTAAAGCCGGTCGTGTTTGGACCAACTGCTACGGTTTACACCCTGCTCACGCTGCTTTTGGCGGCTATAAGCAATCTGGGGTGGGCCGTGAAACCCATAAAATGATGCTGGATCATTACCAACAAACTAAGAATTTACTGGTCAGCTACAGCAGCAAACCCATGGGTTTCTTTTAGTTCTAATCTGAGCATCTAAGTGTTTAATTTAAGAGGTTTTTATCATGCGTTTTTACGACTATCTATTACCGAGCGTTAACTTTTTCGGCCCTAATTCCATTTCGGTCTTAGGTGAGCGCTGTCAATTACTCGGCGGCAAGCATGCTTTAATTGTCACCGACCCGTTTTTAGCCACTCTTAAAGATGGCGCTGTTGAGCAGGCAGTTCGCTATTTAAAGGAAGCTGGCATCAAAACCACGATTTTCTCAGAGGTGCAAGCCAACCCCAAAGATACCGATGTGACGGCGGGTCTTGCCTGCTACCAAGACAATCACTGCGATATGTTGGTCACCGTTGGCGGTGGCTCACCCCATGACTGCGGTAAAGCCATCGGCATTATGGCCACCCATCCCGGCAAGATTGGCGACTATGCCGGCATCGACACTTTAACCAACCCGCTGCCGCCGATTGTTGCCGTCAACACCACCGCAGGCACGGCTAGCGAAGTCACTCGCCACTGCGTAATTACGGATACTAAAACCCACTTAAAGTATGTGATTGTCAGTTGGCGTAACCTGCCTTTGGTGTCGATTAATGACCCCATATTAATGCTAGGTAAACCGCGTGCATTAACGGCCGCCACCGGTATGGATGCCTTGACCCATGCTATCGAGGCTTATGTGTCAGTGGATGCCAACCCAGTCACCGATGCTGCAGCGATTCAAGCAATTAAACTTATTGCGAAAAACTTGCGCATTGCTGTAGCCAACGGTGCTGACCTTAAAGCCCGCGAAAATATGGCTTATGCCTCCTTGCTGGCGGGTATGGCCTTTAACAATGGCAACTTAGGCTATGTGCATGCCATGGCTCACCAATTGGGCGGACTCTACGATATGGCTCACGGCGTGGCTAATGCCATGCTGCTGCCACACGTGTGTCGCTACAACTTGATTGCCAACCCACAAAAATTTGCTGATATTGCCGAGTTTATGGGTGAGAACATTCAAGGCATTTCTGTACTGGAGGCTGCAGACAAAGCCATTGATGCGATATTTAGATTATCTGCAGAACTCTCCATTCCAGCGCACTTAAGTGAAATGGGTGTTAAGGAAGCTGATTTTGAACTGATGGCAGACAATGCATTAAAAGATGGCAACGCCTTTAGTAACCCTCGCACAGGTACTCAAGACGACATTATTACGATTTTTAAAGCCGCTTATTAACTCAAACCAAGCCAGGCTTAATATCAGCCCTTATCCATTTCAGTGGATAAGGGCTTTTTTATGCTCAACGCAAGACCAAAGTTATAAAAAAACCATTTGCAAAATCACAAGATATCTATAATGATAAGGATCGTATCGTTATAGATAATAAAACAAAAAAGGTAACGCATTATGGTTGGATTATTCGGCATTCTTCTCTCGCTCGGCTTACTGATGTATTTAGCCTATCGAGGCATAACCGTATTAATTTTGGCGCCTATTTTGGCGCTCGTCGCGGTCATTTTTAGTGGAGAAGGTGCAGTACTATTGGGCACCTACACTCAAGTGTTTATGCAAAGCCTAGGTGGCTATGTGATTAAGTACTTTCCGCTTTTCTTGCTCGGCGCAGTATTTGGCAAGTTAATGGATGACTCTGGTGCAGCACGCAGTATTGCACGTTGGTTGGTGGCTAAATTAGGCAAGCAGCGCTCCTTGCTGGCTATTGTCTTAGCCTGCGGTATTTTGACCTATGGTGGTGTTTCTTTATTTGTCGTGGGGTTTGCCGTCTACCCCATTGCTGCGGCCTTGTTTCGTGAGGCGAGCCTGCCTAAACGCTTTATTCCCGGCGCCATTGCTTTAGGCGCACTGACTTTTACCATGACCGCACTGCCCGGTACGCCTGCGATTCAAAACGCGATTCCAATGCCATTTTTTAGCACTGATGCATTTGCTGCGCCCTTTCTAGGCATTATTGGTGGCTTAATTATGTTACTTGGCGGGATGTGGTGGCTCAGCTACCGAGTCAACAATGCCACCGCTGCAGGTGAAGGCTACGGCAACCATCAAGACGAAATTATAGATATTGATACTGCAAATGACCCCAGCATCAGCATTGCTTTGTTGCCCATTATTTTGGTGATCAGCACCAACTTTGTATTATCAAAATACTTATTGCCATTATTGGATACAACCTATTTAGCTGATGCGAAATATGGCGCAACCTCTCTCAATTCAGTGATCGGCACCTGGGCCATTATTTGTGCGCTGGTAATCGCCTGCATGGTTCTGATCTTGTCCAACTGGAAACGCTGGAAAGACCTTAAAAACACCATCAATAAAGGCACTTTAGGCTCTTTACTGCCGATTTTTAATACCGCATCTGAAGTGGGATACGGATCAGTGATTGCTTCTTTGGCTGCTTTTATAGTTGTACGAGATTTTTTAGTGGGTTTATCACCGAACAACCCCCTTATCTCTGAAGCAATCGTCGTCAACGTCTTAGCAGGTATTACCGGATCGGCATCGGGTGGTTTAAGTATTGCGCTAAATACCATGGGTGACACCTATTTAAACCTGGGAACACAATTCAATATTTCTCCAGAGCTCTTACACCGCATTGCATCAATGGCTTCTGGTGGATTTGATGCACTACCACACAATGGCGCAGTGATTACCCTGCTGGTAATTTGCGGCTTAAGTCATCGTGAGTCATACCCCGATATTGGCATGGTTGCGGTGGTTATTCCTTTGGTTGCACTCGCTGTTGTGATTACTTTGGGTACGATCTTTGGCTCCTTTTAACCCATAAAAACAATACTTTAATTCATCAAGGAAACACCTATGTCCATAGCAGTTATTTTACCTCGAATCATGGAAATTGGCGCTGGAGCCATCAGCAAACTACCCAGCATCGTGCAGTCCTTAGGTGGCAGTAAACCGTTGATCATTACCGACAAAATGATGGTGCAACTGGGCTATATCCAGCAATTACAAGACTTGTTATCTGCCGCAGGGCTTAATGCCGATGTGTTTGACGGCACTGAGCCTGAACCCACCGCCGCATCCATTGAAGCGGGCCTGCAGTGTGTGCTGGACAACAATTACGATGTGATTATTGCTTTAGGTGGCGGCAGCCCCATTGATAGCGCTAAAGCCATCGCTATCTTAGGCAAGCATGGCGGTAATATTCGGGATTATAAATTTCCGCGGCAAGTCAATGAGGTCGGCATTCCAATTATTGCGATTCCGACCACCGCTGGCACGGGTACCGAAGTCACGCGATTTACCATCATTACCGATGAAAAAAACGATGAGAAAATGCTCTGCGTCGGTATTGGTTTTATGCCACTGGCGGCGATTGTCGATGTCAATTTAACCTTAAGCTTACCGCCACGTATCACCGCTGATACCGGCATTGACGCCTTAACCCACGCCATTGAAGCCTACGTTAGCCAAAAAGCCAGTCCATTCAGTGACAGTCAGGCTTTATCGGCAATGCGTTTAATTGGCCCGCACCTCAAACGTGCCTATGTCGACGGCAGTGATGTTGAAGCACGAGAGGCCATGATGTTGGGTTCAACTTTAGCTGGTATTGCTTTTTCCAGTGCCTCGGTGGCTTTAGTGCATGGCATGAGCCGCCCGATTGGTGCTTTTTTTCATGTGCCGCACGGTTTATCCAATGCCATGTTGCTGCCCAGTGTCACCGCATTTTCAATTCCAGCAGCACCTGAACGCTACGCCGATTGCGCGCGAGCGATTGGCGTAGCCAGTGCCGCAGATAGCACAGAACTGGCTAATCAAAAATTACTGACCGCGCTCGAAACCTTTAATCGCGAATTGCAGGTGCCGAGCTTGGCCGCGTTTGGAGCCGACCGAGCACGCTTTGACAGCTTGGTAGAAACCATGGCTGAGCAGGCCTTAGCCTCAGGCTCACCCAGTAATAACCCACGCGTCCCCAGCATTGCGCAAATGGTCAGCATCTACCAACAACTGTGGGCCTAAACACTTAATTATCTATATCAGAGGATAACAGCATGAACTTAATTGGACACTTCATTAACGGACAAAGCGTGAGCGATCATGTACGCACTCAAGCGGTATTTAACCCTGCGACAGGCCAAGCCACAAAAGAGGTTGCCTTGGCCGGCAAGCAAACAGTTGAGCAAGCCATCGCCGCAGCCCAGCACGCCTTTCCAGAATGGCGCAATACCCCGGTGATCAAACGTGCACGGGTCATGTTTCGCTTTAAAGAATTACTGGAAAAAAATGCTGATGAAATCTGCCGTTTGATCGGTGAAGAACACGGTAAAATTCTGCACGACGCAGCGGGCGAACTGCAGCGCGGTATCGAAAATGTCGAGTACGCCTGTGGTGCACCGGAGTTTCTCAAAGGTGAATTCAGCAAAAATGCCGGACCTGATATTGATTCCTGGAGCGAGTTTCAACCTTTAGGCGTGGTTGCGGGGATTACCCCCTTTAACTTCCCGGCCATGGTACCCCTGTGGATGTACCCTATGGCCATTGTCTGCGGTAACTGCTTTATTTTGAAACCCTCTGAGCGCGACCCAAGCTCAACCTTATTTATTGCGCAACTGCTCAAAGAGGCCGGCCTGCCTGATGGCGTGATGAATGTGGTCAATGGCGATAAAGAAGCGGTTGATACCTTACTGCACGACCCGCGCATTCAAGCGGTCAGCTTTGTCGGTTCAACCCCTATTGCTGAGTACATTTACTCCACCGCTGCAGCCAATGGCAAGCGCTGCCAAGCCCTCGGTGGTGCGAAAAATCACGCCATTGTGATGCCAGACGCCGACTTGGATAATGTGGTGAACTCCTTACTCGGCGCAGCCTTTGGCTCATCGGGCGAGCGCTGCATGGCACTGTCCGTGGCTGTCGTTGTGGGTGATGATATGGCCGACCAACTGATTGAACGTATGCAAGTGGCTATGCAAGGCTTAAAAGTTGGCGTTTATTCAGAAATGAGTAATGATTTTGGCCCAGTAATCACCCAGCAGCACAAAGAAAAAGTCGTTGGTTATATTGATAGCGCTGAGCAACAAGGGGCAAAAATCGTGGTCGATGGCCGCCATTTACAACCTGCGGGCTACGAGCAAGGCTTTTTTGTTGGCGCAACCTTAATTGACCAAGTCACAGCTGATATGACCAGCTATCAAGAAGAAATTTTTGGTCCAGTCTTGCAGGTCATGCGCGTGCAAAGCATGGAGCAAGCCATGCAACTGATCAATGACCATGAGTATGGAAACGGCACCTGCATTTACACCCGTGACGGTGAAGCCGCGCGTTACTTTACTGATCATATTAGGGTCGGCATGGTCGGCGTTAACGTGCCCTTACCCGTGCCTGTGGCGTACCATAGCTTTGGTGGCTGGAAGCGCTCGCTGTTTGGCGATTTATATGCCTATGGTCCAGACGGCGTGCGTTTTTACACCCGCCGTAAAACCATTACCCAACGCTGGCCTAGCGCCAATGTACGTGAAGGCGCGCAATTCTCAATGCCGACACTAAACTAAGTTAAGCCTGATAGAAAAACGGCCCATTGCAGTGGGCCGTTTTTCTATTGTGGGTCTAAAACCGTGGCCTCTTTTAACAAGAGACTCAACTCTTGTGCCGCCGCCTGCAGCTGTGGCACAAAAGTGAGCAGATCAGCTAATGTTTTGCGCACTGTCGGTGCATGGGTAAATAAGCTGGCGAAATACTGTCCGTCCGGGCTTAAAATTGGTACAGAACAGGCAACCATCCCCGCAATAAACTCTTCGTTATCCACCCCAACACCGGTTGTTGCAATTTGCTCTAAGCTAGCTTCCAACTCTGCCTTATCCACCAAGGTATTATTAGTCAGCGCTTGTAACTGCATATTGTTAAGCAAACGCTTACGCTGCGCTTGAGGCAGCGAACTTAAGTACAATTTACCACCGGAAGTGCACCACACAGGAACGTTGCCACCAATGGGCAAATAAATCTGTAAGGGCCAGTTACTTTGCACACGATCGGTGTACATCATTTCTAAATCATTCGGGATAGCAATGCCGCAGGTCTCACCCACCTCTGCCGCTAGGCGTTGCAAAACAGATAAGCGCAAACTTTTGAGTGAGTGACTGCTTAATACGCCCACAGCCGTTTTCACCAATCGAGCACTCGGAACAATCAAACCGCGCCAGTCCGTCTGCACAAAGCCATCCGCTTCCAACTGCTGCAGCAAGCGATGGATGCTAGGTTTTGGAATATCTAAGCTAAACGCCAAGTCTGCAGGTGATAGTGGACGCTCACTGATGGACACCAATTCAATAATCTCTAGCACACGATTGATTGAAGAACCTTTGCTACGTTTAGCTGAATCGCTCATGAGGGCTTAAAATCCATCTAATAAATATAAAATAGAGTGTGAGGGCGTTGCCAAAAGAATGATTGGTCAATCGAATAACATCATCATTCAGCGCAAATGAGGGTGTCACAATACCAAGCTGAGCAGTATTTAGCTTGCACAAACAAAGATTTTCCCACCTCATCGCTTTAAAACGATGACAATTGCCATGGGAGTGAGGTATTCGCGCGCCTCAAGCTGCGTCTGACTCTCACCATCCGTCCCTAGGCACAGCAAGCGGGCTAATGCTAAAACTCGCGCCGGTCGCGTAAGTCTTTAAAAGCCATGGCTAAGGCTAACAAAATAATCAGGGTGATCGTTAATAAACCCAAGCTCACGGCAATATGCCACGAGCTATAGGGGCGCACGCTAAACACAATGGCCGTAATCACCGCAATCCCCACCGAAGTGCCAATGCGCTGCCCGGTTTGCATAATGGCGCCAGAACTACCAGCGTAAGCCAACGGCACTTCAGCCAGAGTTAATGTTTGGTTAGGACTGATCACCGAGCCTTGGCCTAGGCCAAAACAAGCCAAGGACAACAGCAGCCACCAAATACTTACGCCCAGATACTCATGTAACAGCACCACGGCAACACTGGAAAGCACCCCTAAAACAGCCAAAATCAAGCCGCCAATCACAATTTTGCGACCATAGTGATTGACGCGTTGGCCCGCCCAGTTCGCCGAATAGGCAGAGAGCAGCGCCGAAGGTACGCCAACCAGACCCGCTTCAAATGCGGAGAAACCAAGGCCTTGCTGTACATATAAAGGAATCAGCACCCAAACACTGGTCATGCCCAGAAAGTACAAAGTCATAATAATGCTGCCGTTGCGGTAGCTTGAGGTGGCGAAAATCTTTAAATCCACCATAGGACTATAGCCGCGCTCGGTATACCAACGCTCCCAACGCGCCCAAAGGTAAAATAAGAGCAAGCCTGCCGGCAATAGCAGCCACATCAGTGCCGAGGCATTCGCGCCAACAAAGGGATAAAGGACAGCCAACACCCCTAAGCCCAGTAACAGTGCGCCGATTGGATCGAGGGAGCTTAAGCCCTGCTGCTGCTGTGATTTAGGTTTGTGAATTAAGGGCCGTGGAAACCAGAGTAACGCCAACACTATGGTTAATAACCCTATCGGCACGTTAATCAGAAACGTCAGGCGCCAACCGAACTCAAGGCCACCCAATTGAATCAGTAGCCCACCAATAACAGGGCCAATCGCAACGGAAACCCCCACAGTGGTACCAAAAAAACCGAAGGCGCGACCGCGTTCTGAATCGCTAAAATACTGTTGAATCATGCCCACGGCTTGCGGGTTCATCAGCCCTGAACCCACCCCCTGCACAAAGCGCGCGCCATTAAGCCACTGTGCATCCGGCGCTAAGCCTGCGGCAATCGATGCAAGGGTGAAAATGATCACGCCCAGAATAAAAATTCCGCCGCGCCCCATCAGATCACCCGCGCGCCCAGCACTGACCAAGACCACACCAAAGGTCAGCGCATAACCGGCGAGCACCCACTGAATAGCCGATTGACTGGCAGCCAGTGACTCTTGGATCGAAGCCAAAGCCACATTCACCACACTGACACTCATCAGCGACATAAAAATCGCCATCAGCAACACCGCAAGAACCCGCCAGCGCACAGGATCACTGCTGGTATCGCTGGTGATATCTTGCGGCACGGCCAGTTGCGTCATATAAAATCCTAAAAACCATGAATAGAAGTCATGTAGATAAACTGAGCCGAGGTCACAGTATCCACACACAGCTGGTTATGGGCTTATAGCGTAAGCGACTCAGGCAGGCAGGCAGGCAGGCAGTGTAGCAAGCACAAGCGTTGTATGTTGCATATCAAAGTCGGCACTATGTCTAGGTTGCAGCACAGTGCTCTTTTGCAAACATACTGCGTGCTTCAGGCAAAAGATCAATCCTCAGATTTCGATCTGAAAACTCAAGATAAAGTAACCTCTAAAACGAGCAGCTCAACCACCTATAACTTGCTTTAGTCCCCTAGGGGCAGCACCAAATTATTCGCCATCGTATTAATACAATGACTCATTTATTGTGATACTCAGAAAAACCGTACGTAATTAAAAGAACAGCAACCACGCTCATCCTCATTAAAACGGTCTGAACGAAACTTGATAATCGATCCGTTAGCGGGCTCTTGATAATTATCATTGCCCTTTCAGGAGGAAATTCTTTACTCTAACGCATGAACGAGAGTGATTATCATTTAAATCTTACTTGGTGATAATTTGCATGCACAGCAATCTGGAGTATTAGCGTGAAACCCATGACTAAAATAATGACCTCTATCGGCCTCGGTCTGTTCGCTATCTTTAGCTTGTTAAGTACCGCATATGCAGCTCAAGATTCATTGCCGGTGAAAAAACTGGTCATTGCTGGGCCACCCGCTGGCGTCTCTAATGGCCTCTTTCATCTTCTGGCCAGCGATGGCTTTGCTGAGATCGCCGAGGAGGTGGAATTTATCCTTTGGAGCAACCCCGATCAATTACGCGCATTAGCATTGAACGGCAAAGTCGACTTTATTGCGATGCCGACCAACGTTGCCGCTAATTTATATAACCGTGGCGCGCCACTGGCGTTACTCAACGTTTCACAATGGAGCGTGCTGTGGATGATTTCGCGCGACCCTAATATGAAAACACTGGCCGATTTTAAGGGTCAAGAAATCGCCATTCCTTTTCGTGCCGACATGCCAGATATCGTCTTTACTCACCTTGCCGAAAGACAAGGCTTAATACCGAGCAAAGACTTTCAGCTCAATTACACCGCGACACCGATGGATGCGATGCAATTATTAATTATGCGTCGTGTTGATCACGCCCTACTGGCTGAACCTGCACTATCCATGGCCTTACGCAAAACGAAATCTTTTCCGCTTTCGGTTATTGCTCCTGAGTTGCACCGCAGCGTGGACTTACAACACGAGTGGGCGCGAGTAATGGGCACTGAGGCGCGTATTCCACAAGCGGGTATCGCAGTCGTGGGAGACCAACGTAAAAACATCGAACTGGTTACACGTTTTGAAACAGCTTACGCAAAAGCCACGCAATGGTGCCAAGACAACCAGCAGCAGTGTGGCGAAGAAGTCGCAGCACAAGTACCTATGCTATCAGCAGAAGCTGTCAGCGATGCATTAGCTGCACAAGTTAACCATTATGCGACAGCATTCGATGCGCAACATGAACTGCAAGATTTTCTGCAAATCTTATTAGACAAACAGCCTGCCTCAGTGGGCGGAAAACTCCCTGATATAAACTTTTACGCCAATCCTAATAGCCAAGCTCAATGAACCGACTGAGAAATCTTTTACCCAATACCCTCAGCTACCTATGGAGCGGCTGGGGCGCACTGGCAAGTTTGCTATTATTTTGTGCCGTGTGGGAGCTGGTCGGTGAGTATTATGGTGACCTAATTCTGCCTGGCCCATTAGAGGTTATTGGCCAACTAAAGCTGATGTTTAATAGCGGTATCGCCGGCCCTGAGCTGATTATTTCCGGCCGTCGCACCTTGTATGGCTTATCCTTAGCCTTAGCTGTCGGTAGCCTATTAGGCATGCTTGCGGGCTTTTCAATGACCACGTCCATGCTGGCTAGACCGTTAATTACTTTATTGTTAGGCATGCCGCCCATTGCTTGGTTGGTGCTGGCCATGTTGTGGTTTGGTCTTGGCGATGCCACACCGGTGTTTACCGTATTCATCGCGTGCTTGCCGATTGTATTTGCCGGCGCGATGCAAGGCACTCGTACTCTCGACAATCATCTCAAAGCAGTGGCGCAGGTGTACCGACTGCCTTGGCACATGCGCCTCACCGATATTTATCTACCGCATTTAGCTTCTTACTTATTTCCAGCATGGATTACAGCGTTGGGCACCTCATGGAAAGTCGTGGTCATGGCTGAACTACTCAGTACCTCTGACGGAATTGGCGCTGCTTTGGCTGTTTCTCGCGCACAACTCGACACTTCAAGCACTCTAGCTTGGGTTGTGGCGGTATTGGGCGTATTGCTGGCTATCGAATACTTACTGCTGGAGCCTATCAAACGGCATCTGGAACGCTGGCGCGTGGGAGTGAGTCAATGAGCGCTCTACAGATCCGCAACTTACAGCACAAGTATGCTTTAACCGAGGTGCTCAGTAATATTAATTTGGATTTAGCCGCTGGAGAAACTTTAGCCTTAGTCGGTCCTTCTGGCTGCGGAAAAAGCACGCTATTACATATTATCGCTGGGCTATTAATCCCCAGTGAAGCTTTGATTAAAAATGATTTTCGTGGCACTGCATGCATGTTTCAAGAGCCACGTTTACTGCCGTGGAAAACTGCTGAGGACAACATCACTCTAGGCTTAAAAGCGTTACATGTACCTAAATTAGCACGCCGACAACAAGCACAAAACATTGCCAAATCATTAGGTTTAACTGCCGATGACTTGAACAAATACCCCCATGAATTATCTGGTGGGATGCAAAGCCGGATCGCGCTGGGTCGTGCCTTAATTATTAAACCTGATCTGCTCTTACTGGATGAACCTTTTTCAGCTTTAGATATTGGTTTAAAGCTGGAACTGTACCGGCTGTTGCGTCAGCACATCACCGAACGAGGTAGCAGCGTGCTAATGATTACCCACGACTTAATGGAGGCGGTGCGTTTAGCCGATCGAATCGTGATGATGATCCCAGAACCGGGACGCTTAATTGGTGAATTTACCCTACAACAGTCACACGCTGAGCGAAGCGAGACTTGGATTTATCAGACCACTGCCAAACTGATGGCAAACGATAGAATTCGTATTGGTTTTGGCTTAGCCGAGGGCTCACTCAATCTTACCGAGCACCTTCATACACAGCATTCGGGATGCAGTATATGAACCTGCTAAGGCATTGTTTACAATCACCACTGCTATTATGCGGTTTTCGTCCTTTTTTTCTGCTAACGGCCAGCAGCGCCATAGTTTTTATGGGTTTATGGTTGTTATCGTTGCAGGGCTGGATCGAAGCATGGCCGATCGCTGGCGGTTGGTTATTGTGGCATGCTCACGAACTTATTTTTGGTTTTGCAGCGGCAGCGACTGCAGGTTTTGCCTTAACCGCAATTCCTGAATTCACCAACACTAAACCTTTGGGTCAGCTACCACTAATGAACCTCGTGGGCTTATGGCTGGCTGCACGTTTAAGTTATCTGCTCGCCTTCTGGATCACTCCATGGCCTGCGCTGTTCTTCAATTTAATATTTTGGCTCGGACTGTTGCTGTATATCAGTCCGCCGGTATGGCGCGATCCACAGCGTAAACATATCAGCTTCACCTTAGTAGTTGCCGGCTTAGCTGCTTTGCAAACGGGCTTTTTCGTATTTTTATCTGAACCCGGCTCCGCGCTAAAGTGGTTGTATATGGGTATTCACGCGCTAATGGTGTTGATTATTGTTGCCACCAGCCGCGTCTCGATGAGTGTGGTCAATAATCGAGTTGAACATAAAGAAAACACCAGTGCCCCCGATGCAACACCTTACTTAGCTCGGCCACCGCGGCGTTATTTAGCCATTGCCATGATTGCCATCTGTGCCCTCGCTGAATTTACCTTAGGCGCTCACCCCGTGACGGGTTGGACGGCACTGGCAGCTATGGCCGCTATTTTCAACTTACTCAATGACTGGCATGTCGGTCGCCCTCTACTCTCTCGATTGGCGTTAATGCTCTACGCCAGTTACTGGTTAATGGCGTTAGGTTATGGACTACTGGGTGCGGCGTATTTAGGTGCCCCACTGTTACCTTCAGCCGGTCGTCACTTACTGACAGTAGGCGCGATGACCTTATCGATTTTTACCATTATGAGTATTGTTTCACGCATCCATTCGGGCTTATGGCTGGATCGCAGGCTCTGGATCCCAAGTGCAGCACTACTCTTTATCGCCGCTGCTTTAGTACGTGCTTATGCCAGCTTTTATAGCGCTGCAACATCATTTAGTCAGCTACTGGTAGTCGCCGGTTTACTCTGGGCCGGTGGTTTTCTGCTGTATGCTGTGTACTTATTTAAAACCTTAAGTACAGCGCGCACAGATGGACAAGTCGGTTGTGCGGAGCCAATAGCTGAGAGCCATTGAGCAACTTGATTAAAGTTATATATACATTGCAGGGTCTCTACAGCTCACTGACCCACGATTAAAAATCGGAATAATGACACCATAAGTATCGATTTGTAACGGCTTAAAACGCATGAGACACTGCACATCTATGGCCCGATAAAGTCTTTTGTTAAGCCAGTATTTGTTTAAAATAACTGCAGCATCCAAACAAACCATCGCCGAGCGAGGCACTACGCTCTCGTGGTTTTTTCAGATCCAATTGGGGTACTGGCAAGTTAACACTGCGGCACAAACCATCAATGTCGAGCAAGACAATCTCTGGATTACGGCCACCAATAAAACCGGCACGTCGAAACTGCGTCAACTGCCGAGAGAATGTTTCAGGTGTAATATTCAACTGCCTCGCAAGAATAGCCTGACGAACCGGCAAACTAAACCACGCTGAGCGATGCTCAATATATAAATCCAACAAATAACTCGCTAGGCGCTGCGCGGCATTACCTATGGTCAGTAAGTCAATTCGATTCAACGACTGTGAAACAGCGACCGCCATACTTTCTAATAACTGCATGGCCAAAGCTGGAGTGCACTGACAAAGGGTCAATAAGCTTTGTTTAGGGATCTTATACACGATGACATCACCCAACGCTTGCGCAGCTAGAGGGTATTGCGCATCGTTAATAAACATCATTGTTTCAGCCACTGTATCGCCAGCACCCACGGTGCGAAAAATCTTTTCTTCACCGTCGTAACAAGGTCGATATAAAGCGACCTCACCACTTTTTATCCAATAAAAATGTGTGGCAGGTTGACCGAAGCAAAACAAATGCTCATGTTCAGCAAGCACTATAAGCTTCGCGTCATTAAGCAAGATGCCCAGTATATTTTTATCAAACTGCGTAACAATAGAGGTTTTATTTTTGGCAGTAAAAGCCAATGCGCTATCCATAATGTACTCAAATAACTGACCAAAACAATCACTAATGAGAATCATTCTATGCTAGAGTTACTAGATTACCAATGCGCAATATTCAGTATCGAACACATGTCCCACTGTGCTGAACGATGCTCACCAATAAAGCATGAGCACTCTCAGGTCAATTATCAGTCTGCTTATAACTAAAACGCACCGCTAAACGCCAGTGTCACACCGCGACCTGGCGCCTTAAGCTCTTGGCCACTGATGCCATCAGTCAGATGCTCATGATATTTCTTATTGGTTAAGTTGCTCAACTGCAGATCAATATGGCTGCTTTTTAAGCCTGCCATCACACCAAAACCATAACCCACGCGTGCATCTGCAGTGATAAAGCTATCGGTTTTATCTTCACTGCCATTACTAAAACGCTGAGCAATACGATCCTGTTTAGCCACTGCGCGCAAACCCGTGTGCCAAGAGAAACCACGTTCAGTCGGCTGACCAATACCTAAGCGCAATTCATTGGCAGGCATTTCATAAAGAGGCTCATTGTCTTGTTTGTTTTTACCATGCATCCAAGTAAATCCTGCATCAACAACAAAAACACTGAGTGGCACCTCAAGGCTACCCTCAAGACCATAAATCACCACTTTGCTAAGGTTTTCGGTCTGTTTAATCGCTAAGCCATTTTGCGGATGATTGCTACCCGTTACACGACCGGCAATAAAATCATCAATGCGCGTATAAAAAGCGGCTAACTGGAACGCGTGCAAACCATCACGGCCTTTTAAGCCCAGTTCAACACTGCTGGAACGCTCAGGATCGAGCTGCGGATTACCCACATGGTAATAACCATCACCGCGTGCTGAATCCTCAAAACGCTCGCGCAAATCAGGCGCGCGGTAGGCCTGTCCGATATTGGCATACAAATTTAGGGTATCTGTGAGCGGTTGCACTGCACCCAGCGACCATGACAAGTTGTTATCGCTATGACTTAAACCCGATGTTTTTGCAGCGGGTCCTGAACCTTTAACTTTTGCATCACCTTGAGTGTGATCGTAGCGCAAACCTGCCGTTAACAGCGTGCTACCAACCGAAAACTCATCCTGCACAAAGATACCTACGGATGAAACCTCACCATCCTTAAAGGGATCATTGCGCATATTATTATTAAAAAATGGTGGATTGTTATTCATATAACGCTCAGGATCACCGGTCATTTTCCAGCCTTCCACACCGGCAGTGAACCAATGTGCATCACTCAGCGCACCATTCCACTGGCTGCGCAAACCATGGGTGATAAAGCTGACGTCATTGCGCACATAGTTACGGTTTAGATTGGCAGAGTAGGCGCGGATCTCACGGTACACCTCTTGACGATACACATCAGTTGAGAGTGTCCCATCGAGCAACGGAGCATCTAATCCTAACGCATACAGCTCACGATGCTGCTTGGGCGAATGAATGGTAACTTTACCTAAGACTGGTGGTAAGCCTGCCCCGCCTGGCTGACCGCCAGTTCGTGCAGAACCTGGATACCAGACATCTTCATCATTGTGGCGTTGCAGGTTAACGCGCAGCACATAGTCACCAGCCAGCTTGTGCTGATATTTCAGCAATAACGTATCGGATTCATAACCGGTTTTTTTCTCACGACCATTGGGGCTTTTATAGTTGCCCACATCTCGCCCTGCTAGACCAACCACAAAGCCTTGTGTGGCATTGCTACCTTGTAATAACAGTGCACCGCTGTAACCGTGATCAATGCTACTGGCAGACGCACCAAAACGGCCACCCAGCTCTGCTTGCTCAGTAAAGCGTGGCTCTGGCGTTAACAAATTTACTACGCCGCCCATCGCACCACTGCCGTAGAGTACAGAACCCGGCCCCTTCACCACCTCAGCACGGTCTAGTAGTCCTAAATCTAAAAATGAGGCTAAAGCACCTTGCGGCTGAGCTGAATTAACTCGAATACCATCAACCATGACCACGACACTTTCGCGTTTTAAGCCACGTAACACTGGATTCTGTCCCCATGCCCCATCACTTTGTAGCGCCATCCCCGGCTGGCCGCGCAGCAAGTTACCGGCTGGGCCTTGGCTGGTCGCGTGCGGTTTGATGACGTTAATGGCTTGTGGTGTATCAAAACTGTCACTGGCGTAGCCCCGCGCGGTAACAACAGTGTCATCGAGTTGCAAATCTGCAGCATACGCAGACACGTTCAAAGCCGCTAAACAGGCCAAAGTTAATCGGGATAAAGGAAACGACATAAAACAAATACTCCGCATGGGTAAAATCAGAAAAACTGATTAATGAATGCGCAGCAGCATAACTCAAATAATAATCATTACCGTTTGATAATTATCAACTGATCTCTATTGCTGTAAAAAACCAACGACGGCATATCAGTCAAGTGGACGAAGAATTTTGAGAGTAATGATATTCGCATAGCTAAACTCGTCATAAGCACCACTCCTAGCGCTGATGTATTATAAATCAGCGCAATAATCCTTCTCTTCCACCCAAACAAAACCGGCACTGTTCGTTTAGAGCGTCTGATCTGCTTCTGAAAAAATCAATACTCGCAGCTGGCTTTTCCTTTCGTTGTATGTGGTTTACGGTCTATTGCTCATTAACTGTGAGCATCTCCAGCACTACACTGCCCTGCTCACGTCGTGCTTCTAAGGTCTGTATCAAGCATAACTGTAAGGCGTGGTGGTCTGGATTATCATATTTACACCCAACAAGACCTGTGGTGCATCAGATAACTTAGCCATCACTCCTATACGCAAGTTAAGGATATGTACAACGCACTGAGGGGCACGTTCTCGTCGACTCTGCCACTCAGCTAAAGCATATTCAGTAGCATACTTGGTTGAACTAGAATCCTATTGCAGCATAGACACAGCCTGACACTCACTCATCACTTCAATATTTACAAGCTAACACTGATATTCGTAGCTATTATCATTAACAATTGCCTACCTTGCGATGATTAACGGATGGTTACGTTCGGGATTTTTTGTACCAAGACGTCTAAACCAAAGACCTTATGTAATACATCAGGGCGAAAACTTTGCTGAGATTGCCTGAAAAAAGTAATCCCATCACTTGCAACAGTGACGTACTCAATCGGTTACAGCAACACTTCTGCTATCTTTGGGGGAATTGCCGCTTATCAGTGTCGATTGCCAAGAAAGGGTCAATGCCCCTTCTTACATGCCTAAATCATTACACTTTTAGATACTCACTTGGCGCGCCATGGCTTGAAATATAGAGATAACGCACAGCACGCGTAGCTGCCACATGAAATAGAGCTCGCTCATTTAAGTCAGTTAAGCGCTGTTCCACTACATCCTGTGAAGCTTGCATCGCAACACGCAACGGCACTACGCCTTCGTTAATTCCGGCCATCATCACACAGCGAAACTCCAAACCTTTAATCCGATGCATGGTGGCAAAACGCACACCATCTTTAGCGCGGTCATCAACTTTTTGCCGTGATAAGGTATGCGTTGGCAAGCCCTCACTTTGTAAAATCTGCTCATAGTCGCTGCACAGCCTATTGGTGCGCGCGACGATACAGATTTCTGATAAAGATACGTCTTCACTCTGCAGCTGTTTAATTTGCTCAATAATCCATTGCCCTTCGCTGGCTAGATCAGCGCAGTTCTGCACGATGGGTGCCTGGCCTAAGATCAACGAACGATAATCCTTAGTACCATCCAGACCACCATCGAGGTCGTCAATTTCAACGCCCTCTAACAGCGCAGTGGCATAGCGGCGGATCAACTCTGTCGTGCGGTAATTGATTTTCAGCTTACGCCCACGCCCCACGATATTAACGCCACACTGACTGAGAGTAGTTCTGCGCTGATAAATCCGTTGGTGGGCATCACCGACTATAAACATATCGTTAGGCTGCTCTAGAACCAAGGCGCGTAAGAGTTTCAACGCTTCAGCGGCAAAGTCTTGGCCTTCATCCACCACGACTGCATGGTAGCTGCGTTTATCATCACCCTTATTCAGCAACTCAAGAGCGTAATGCACAGCATCTTCCGCGGTGACAAAACCACCGCGTACTAACTGCTCACGCATCTCTTCAAACACCGGCCAAATATCAGCGCGTTGGCGACGGTTCAAGGCCACACCACGGCCCACACGACTGGCGCTGAAGTACTCTTGGCGGCTACGCACTTGTTGCGTCAGAATCACACGCTGCCATTCTTCGTAATAAAAGCTCTCCGGCAGCCCGAGCTCACCTGGCATTAAGGCCAGCGCATGTGTCCAACACTGCTGGTAATGCCCATCACGACCACCCGGATAAATAATGCTGGATTGGTAGCCATTGCGTTTCACAAATTGGCTGACCCAGGCATCTAAGTTAACCACTTCAATACGTTGAAATTGTTCTGGCGTACAGATTTTACGTAAGTTATCAGCAATATCTAAAGCTAAATTACTGGTAAAGGTGGTGAACAGTAATCGCGCCCCTTTAGGCCAGCAGGGCTGTGCAACTAACCAACGGGCGCGATGCATAGCCACCACAGTTTTGCCTGTGCCTGCGCCGCCCAAGACCCGTACCGGACCATTCCAGTCACGCTCAACTAACTGACGTTGCGACGGATGTAAAAATACACGCCAACGCTCCAATGGTGCGTTGAGCATACGGCCTAACTCTTGCTCATCTTCAGGCACATGGAAACGGCGTTGAGTGGCTGGATGTTCTAATGCCGCTGCAAAGTCTTGCGTGTCTACAGAGTGCTGCTTAGGCGCAGCATATTCTTGTAAGACATCGGTCAAAGACGTGCCTGCCGCCAACAAGTACAAGGCTTCAAAGGCTTCAACAGGCAAGCGCGCTTCAACTTTTTCTAGTGCCTGCTCGCTGGTCAAGGCTTGCACTAAAGCCAGGCGCTCTTGCGGCACACCTAAGCTCAATAATATTGCTTCATCTAGATTAAATAACGGCTTCGCCGACTCAACATCTTGCAGCGCAGGGCTATGGGTCTCTATTGGCTCAGCATGATCCGCAGCGCTTGCAGGCTGCGCAGTTTCATCACTCTCACTAACACGTTCGTGCTCAACTTCAAATAATTGTAAAGAACCAGTGGTTGGGTGAATTTGGCAGCGATGACGCTCAGCCCACGCGTAGGCATCATCATGCTTATCAACCCACAACAAAATGTAGACATTGCCTTGTTCAGGACTGAGGACGATACCGCGATAATTTTGATCAATACGCACGGAGCGAAAATTACTGTCACGTGCGTTACGGATCACTTCATAGTTAATACCTGCCGCACGTGGGTTGGCACGAAACTTACTGACAAAACTCATCACAGCTTTTTGCTGAGCTCGAGGAATTGCAGCAAAAGCTTGTAAAAAACCATCACCTAAGGCAACTTTGGGCTGTAATTTAGACATGATTTACTCCTCTCCTAAGGCTTTTTTAAGCTGTTCGAGCCAGTTGTCTGACTGCAGTGAAATAAACTGCCAATCTTGCAGCTCAGGTAACTGATCGGTTTCTTCCATAAATACTGCGACGGTTAAATGCTGCCACGCCAATTCAGCCGTGCCGATGGTTGCACCATCTGCGCCCAGCAAATCGATGCCTACTTGCGGCACTTGCTGGGTCATGGCATACACAGCCTCTAATTGTTCAATTGATAAGCAGCTAAACTCACAGGCTTTTTGCCACGCAGCATCCAGAGAAAACTCAGCCGTTGGACTGGCGAACACGTCGTTACTGCCACTTAACAGCTCGCTGAATACCCCAGTCTGTAACCCAGATTGTGTCGCCACACTAAAACTCGGCGCATATTGCAGCACATTAAAGGCCTGCCAAATCGTACGCCACTTATCTTTATAACTCTTAGATTGCGCAGTTAAACTCTGCGTAGCAGAAAAACCTTCAGTTGTTGGCTTGTGCGCCAAACTGTCATTGAGCGCTAGCAGTACATGAATGCGCGGCTTGAGCGTGGTCAGGCTTTTACGTTCTTCAGGGGCAAGGTAACTCAACAATTGCCATGCGCTTTGCTCAGGATTATCGTTATCGCTTTGAACATTCCACGTCTGCGCTTGACTCGGCAAAGCGTTTAAGACAGATTCGTGCCAATCCCCTACGCTGCTTTTTAGTTGCCCAACCAACAGATCCAGATCTGGATTGGGCGTAAGTTGCAGGACTGCTGCACACAAGGCCGACTCAAACAGTTCTTGCTGTGTCGTGGCAGGGTTCGCTAGCCATGCTGTGAGCCAAGCAAAGCTGCCCTGCTCAAATAACCCTCGTACTTGACTGTCATTGCGCCACTTATGTAGCGGCGCTAAATTGTGCCAGAGCACCTGCCCAGGGCTGTTTGACTGCACGCAACTTAACAACAGCTGCGGCATACTCACCGCCTGCTCGGTGCTGTGTAAGTCCAAGTCATCCCAGGTCAACACCCAGACCTTACGTCCTGAACGCAGCAGGCTTAAGCGTTTGCGCACATCATCGGTGAGCGTATCCCAGTGGTATTCAAAACCATCAGTGTAAATAATCAGCTCGTTATCTTTACTGCGATGTGCTTGCTTGAGCGGGCGCAGAACAAAATCTGCACGCGTATTTAAAACACCCTCTGCTTCAGCAAACTCAACCTGCGGCTCCAGCTCCCACATAATAGTGCCCGTATCAATCAAGTAGCCTGGCTTATTATTAACGCGCTCTTTAATCACCTTAAAATGTTTAGCCAGCGCCTGCACAAAACGCTCTTCCAAAGCACTTTCTAAAATATGATTGGTTGGCACCTCGCTCAGACCGTCCACAGGCACCAATTTATCTTGGTTATGCAGGATTTTACTTAACACTTGAACCGCGGCCTGGCGGGAAATATCCTGACGGTGACGGCTATTACGATAAGCCAAAATGCAGCTGTAGCAGCCATCTTTGCTTTCATTACTGACACAGCTGCAGCTGCTGAGTTTGTGCTGTGCTTTCTCAAGCATGCTAAACAAAGCATCTGGACTGATCATCAGCTGTTTTAAATAACCGGTACCACCGGGAATGCGGTCATAAATCACTAAATACTGTTTATTGCCGGTACTGCTAGGCTCCAGCATTTCAGTGACTTCAAGGTGCTGTACAGCACCGTGGAAATACTCTTTTAAACCTAAGTTAATCGCCGCAATCAACGAGCGACGCACCACCTCAGATTCAGCCACATCGGCCAACGGCAATAAAATACGCACAGCTTCGGATTTAAGTTCACGGAACAAATACAAACTTTCAAACCAATCGGCTTCCGTTTCAACGCTATCAGCACGGGCCAGTTTACAATCTAACGCATGCTCAAATTGACCCGGTTTGGGCTTTTTACGGCGCACCATGCCGCAGTGGCGACAAATTTGAAAACCATTGCGCACACTGCTTTGCCCAGCAACATCAAAGCTATTATTTTCACCAAACTGCTCACCAAAGTTCACTTCACGAAAGATGGCACTGCGCACAAACTCAAAACCAAAGGGCACTTCTGGGTTATCAATACGCATCGCCTTAGTACAGTTTTTTTGCTCAATATCAATTAATAACTGACGACGGAAAAACTTCGGCTCACGTTGATCGCTGTCATCGCTGATACGGTCATAACGCGAGTTGGCTCGAGCATAGACTTGACGCAATTTGAGCATATTCTGTTTCTGCTGCACATCGGCCCAATAGGGATCACCGCAGCGTGGACAGGCACTGTGCTGATCACCCGACAGGGTTACATCTTCACTGTAATGGCAGCTGGGACACAGACGCCATTCACTGGGTGTGGATAAGCGCAGATCCACTTGTTCGATACTGATTTTATGCTCCGACACATAAAACACACTATCAGGCACCAACTCGTTTAATGCGGCTTGGGCGGGACGCTGAAACTTGAGGGTGACTTGCTCATAGCTTTGCTGAACCCCTGCTGAGTCATCTTGTTTCTTATCTGTTTTACGCACAATAACTGAGTTTAGCGTGACACCCTCTTCGGGGAAGGCATAGTTGGGCAGCAAACCTTCATCGGTAAAAAAGTTTAGCGTCGGTTGCTTATTAATGCTGCTGATCAACGCCAGCAAGGCTGAACGCTCGCGTCTTAAATCATCCAAACGCTGATCGCGGGCCGGATCAGCAGGCTGTTTCTGCAAAGCATCATGATTTTTCTTTAAATCATTGGCGCGCTTGCGGTGGCTTTCACGGCTTTCAAGCAACTCTTGTAAACGATTAACAATACGCCAGCTTAACGGCGTGTGCTCGCCCTGTTCTGCTGTGATTAAAGCAGTATCGCCAGCAGCAGGCTGTAAGCCAATAAAGGTACGCAAATGCTCGCGACCGTCATCATCCAGCTCGCTAAACAATTGGACAAAGCGGCCAAGTAACGGCTCTTGCTGCTCATCAATAAAACTGAGTAGGTTATTGGGAAAGCGCAGTACTGCCGCATCTTTGCCCTGCTGCAAACCATTTAAAACTGAGCCCAAAGTCGGTGCGATGGCATCTTCACTGACACCGGTGGCGACCCAGCGATCAAAACAATAGGCAATCAACTGGCGTTCCAATACCGCCATGGCATTTAAGAAAATACCCGGCGTGGCCACGTCGCCGGCGATCATTTCTAGCGGCTCATTGTAAAAATAGTTGTCGTGATTATTACCATTGGCAATGGTCAGCGCCAAGGCATTGCCGTTGCTGCGCCCCGCACGACCAATACGTTGTAAATAGTTGGCTTGCGCCGGCGGCACGGAACAGAGCAACACCGCCGACAAGTTGCCAATATCGATACCCATTTCTAAGGTAGGCGTGGCAGACAGCAGGTTTACGTCCCAAGCTTTATCACCATAAATAAAAGACTTTTCAATCGCTAAACGCTCTTTACCTTCCAGCAAGCCGGTGTGCTCACTGGTGACCAAGCGTTTGGGTAACGTACGATAAGCCAACTGCCCTTGCTGGCCACTGTTGACCGGCACATAGCGGCCATTGCAGCTGGCCTGCAAACACGGCAGATGCATCCAATCTGCTTGTTGCTGGGCAGCTATGGTTTGTCGATTGCCACAGCTGTCACAAGCAAAACTGGCCACCGCTGTCACCAGTTGCCAACGTTCCGTTTGTAACAGCCAGGCACTCTCGCCCTTGCTGGTAGCAAGCTCTTTAAGCCACTGCCCTTTACTCAATACCGTCAGCAAAATCCGTATCGCCTGTTCATATTCAGCGCTGGCGAAAAACTCATCACCCGCAGCAACGGTTTTATTAAACCAGTGCTGATACCATTGCGAGCCATTGCCAACCAGATTCTGAAAACGGCTACTGATCGGTGCTAGAGTGAGCGCCGCCGGCGGACGCGCAGAAAAACCATAACCTGGCAGCCACGGGACGCGTTTTAATAAATAGGTATTGCCAGCATCCCGCACATAACCCTCTAACACAGGGTCATAAAAGGCGCCGTGCTGACGTAAGCGGTGCAAAAAACCCAATAAAAACGTCTGCACCTGCTTAGGCTGCAAGCTGCGCAGCTGACCCAGCTCTTCTTGCCAGTGTTTAAGCAAGGTGTGCACACAGCCATTTAACGCCGCCGGATCAGGTTGAATCACCGCCACTGCCGAACGCTCTAGAGTGCGACCAATGCGCGAGCGCAAGCCCAGTTCTGTGAGCGCCTCCCAACGCAAGCGCTGACTGACCAAGCGCAACAAATCATCGCTAACCTCTGCACCTTGGGTCGTCAGCATCTGCTGGTAGCTGGACAGCCACTGCATATTGGGCGCGATAAAAGTGCCGACAAAGCTCGCGTTATTATCAAGTTTACGCTGCCAGTAACGTGGTACTTCTTCAATAAAGCGCGACAAGGCCATATTGTCGCCTTCTTTACGCACCACATGTGCAAGCGCCTGACGTACAGTTTGCGCGTAAGTGCGTGCACCAAAAAAACCAGCGCGGTGCGCGGCGTCTTGTACTGAGTCCGAGAAGGCAATCAGCTTATGGTCATCATTGCAGTGCGAACCGTAAATTTGGCCAATCGCCACACTGGCTAAACTGGCCGCACGCGAGCCTAAAATCAGCATGCTGCCACTGGCGCTGCAACGCGGACAATCATCAGTGCGGATGTTTTTAGTCTGGCCTTGGCGCTCCACCTGTTTAACTAAATACGGCAGCCACACTTTAAGCATGGGCTTATCACAATTTTGACAGTGATCTTGATGCACCGGCCTTAACTCACAGCACTGGGTGCATAAATTCAGCACTTCATCGGACCGTGAGCCGTTCGCCGGTTTTTCCTCACCGGCAACCAGCGGATACATGAGCACTGAATCTGGCGATTGCGCAAACCAACCGGCATAAAAGCCCGACAGTTCAGGATTGATAGAACGCTCACCTTGGGTACGCATCGCACCCCAGGCTGCCGAATGACACTCACGGCAATGTATAACCGGCAAATGCAACGGCTGAGTGGGATCAATTAAATCATCGGAATGCACCAAGCGCGGCTGCGGCTCGACACTGGCCAGCATACGGCGCAATTCACGCAACCACAGTTGCACCCGTACCTGTAAAAAAGGGCGTACTTTTTGCTTTGAATTATCCGCCCAAACTCGCGCAGTAGAAATCAGCGCAGTGAGGCTATCGAGCAAAGCCAACGCATACTCAGTGCTAGATAAAGCAAAGTCCTGCTGCCACTGTTGGGCTAATTGGCGCACATCAACCAACTGACTGGCGGCGCGCAGCAAGCTTAAAAATGCGGTGTGCTGATGCAGGTATTCGCCCAAGCTGACGCAGGCCGCTTTATAGTGCGCAGGGTTCGTGCTGTCTAAGGCTAAATCAGAGCCAAACCACAGCTCCGCTTGACGGCGTAAATACACGCCCTGCGGCAAGGCACCCGGTAGCAGCTCTTGCTCATAGACCTCAGGCCAGTCCGCGCGTAGTTCCGGTACTGGATTTATATTGCTGTGTGCGTGCTGTTGGAACTGCTCAAGGTATTCGTCCACCGACACGCGGTCTTCAAGAATAATACTGTCGAGCGAAAACTCTGTGGCAAACACTTGGCTGGCGTATTCAGCTAACTGCTGACGCGCGCCCTCACCACCAATAGTGGCCGATGTACCCACACAGGCCAAATTGTCTTGCAACTGTAACTTATCGCGTAGACGACGAATCAAGCAGGCTAAATCGGTGCCTTGCGCCCCATCAAAGGTATGCAGCTCATCCACCACCAAATAACGTAGTAAATCTTGAGTATTAAGATTATGCCGCCATAAGCGCTGGTCTTTAGGCCGCATCAGCAAAAAATCCAACATCTTATAGTTGGTTAATAAAATATCTGGCGGGTTATCACGCAAGGTGTCTTGGTTGGTAATAACCTGTTCGGGGCTCATCATCCGCGAGTCCGAACCACCATCACCAGTAAACATGCCGACGGTTAATTGCGACGACAACCCTGCTACTTCCTTAGCAAAACGCCGGGCTTGGTCAGTGGCCAAAGCGTTCATCGGGTAGACAATAATGGCTTTAATGCCTTGGCGACGCTCTTGCAGGCAATAATTTAAAATCGGATATAAAAAACACTCAGTTTTACCCGAACCGGTACCGGTCGCCACCAAGGTCGATTGCGGCTGCATACTGGCCAAACGCTCAAACGAGCGTTGCTGATGCATATAAGGTGCAAAGCTGAGTTCTACATGACTTAGTGGCGACTCAACTGCGCTAGAGGCGGTACGAAATGGCAGCTTTATTTCGAGCCAAGGCCCTTTCAGTAAGTTGTCTGGCTGCTCTGGGTCATGCAGGAATTGCTCCATCAAACCAGCATCGTCCTGCCCTTGAAACCCTGCTGTGCTCATCGGAAAAGCACTGGATAAAAAGTTCTCTAACTCAGATTTGATTTCACGGGCAATGAGCGAGGGCAGCATGGAACGTCCTTTTAGTGGCTTGGGTTGGATTGGATCAGTGACGGGCCGATGGTAGCGCAATTTATAGCCTGTAGCCCATGGCTATGAGTAAATCGCCACTATGTTATCGCTTAACGCCGTTATCGCTTAACGCCGTGAATATATTTCATAACTTCCATTACCATTCGGACTCTTCCTCTTGATCTGCTGTTTTTTGTCCTGAAGCGCGTTGTCGCTGCCGACCTTGCAACTGGGCAAGCTGCAGTGGCGATATCTGTTGTTTGGGCAAGAACAGTTCCAAATGGCCGGCAAGATTTAATGCGAGCAAAATAGCCACAAATACCCCGAGTTGAGCCTTGCCTTTTTCGGCATTGATAACCTGCTTACGACTCACACCAACAGACTCAGCCACTTCTGCCTGAGTCATGTTTTGATTCAGCCGAGCTTGCTTTAAACGCTCGCCGAGCTCTTCTGCGATAGCAGATGCCGTTAGATTTGAAAGACTCATAAAGATCCTTTATCTGCACTTAAACACTATTTAATATCTTTATGTGCAAAATATAGCACTCTATCTAAGCATTTAAAAGCAGGCAGTACTACGAAGAAGCGCATGGTGAAAATACGCTATGGAAAAAATCGGGTCGAAACTGTGACCAGCGTAGCTTTAAGCAGGTGATTGCTGTTGCGTGACGCAGCAAAAAAATCAACCTTTGAATGTGCAGATAAAATACCCGATAAAACAAACCCGAACACGCTGTGCAGTTGCTCCTCTGCTTTACACAATGCTAGCCTTAGCACATTTTTACCCACACCCTTTCCCAACCACTCTCGCCAAGGCCGACATACAGAGCGCACCGATGAAATTAACGACTGGCAAAAAACCGACTAAGACCACTAACCACTCCGACTCATCCAGCGCAGAGCTGTTCAACAAGGCGTGGGAAAGAGTCGCTAATCAACAAAAGAAAAATGACCGCTTACGCGAACAAATCAAAACCTTCGCCGAGCAGGTCAGCGACGCGGTTGAACAGCAGGAAAAAGCTTACGCTACAACCCTGTATCAAAGTTGCGAGCATCTGCTGGTTTTTTATGGCCGCAAATCTTTAGCTGCGTGGCAACGCGAAGTGCTGATGGAATGGATACTGGACTACATAGATACCATTACCCGCAATCCCTTTGCAGGCGGTATTGATCTCGCTGCCCTCTATCAGGCGATGGAGGCCACTATGGAAAAAATCCACCCTGAGGCGTTTGACCCTTTCCAAGATGATGAACCGCACAGCGAACACGATTTCTTCGATGAAATGGCTGATGAAGATGACGCAAGCATTTTTGAGAAGCTCTTCTCTGATTTTCAGGATGACCCGAGGTTTGATGAGTTTTTCCGCGAACAAGAATCACGCGAGCAACAGCTGAAAGATGACCAACAGTCATTCAACAAACTAATGAAAGGCGGCTCAATCAATAAACTATTCCGCCGCGTCGCGCGCGTCCTGCACCCCGACCGTGAACAAGATGAAAAGGCGCGCCAAGAGAAAAACCGCCTGATGAGCGAGCTCATCGAAGCACGCGACAATAACGATATCACCACCCTATTTGCTTTCTATGCTGAGTATGTCGGCCAATCACCGCTAGAAGAACTCGGCGGTGACCTGACTGACGCGACGCAATTACTCAACCGCCAATATGCACAACTGCGCTCACAGCACGCCGATATTTTGCATGAAGACCCTAAAACAGCGGCTTTGTATCAACGTTTTCACAAAAAAACCATAAAAGCATCACAGCGCGAAATCAATACTCACCTAGAGAATTTGCAGCAGGATATTAATAACCTAACGCTATTCTGCAAAGAAGTGACCAGTCTCAACAAACTCAAGCCTTATCTGCAGATGCGCTGGGAACATTTCAATGAAGAACGCTGGTGATTTAGCGTCTTCATTTAATGTTCTATGCCTCTGTGAGCGCCATTGCTACGACTGTAAAATACTCAAATATGAGTAAAAAACCACATTAACAACCACAAATACTTATATTTGAGCCTTTATGAAAACAGTGTTCGGATATTAGAGTAACTGGGCAGCATACCTTAGGTCTGCCCGCTAGAATGGCCTAAGAAGCTGGACAGGAACTCACACAGTGTTACCATATATGGCAACAAGCGGAGATTTTCTATGGAATGGAAAATAGATTTTTATTCTGGTGTGGAAACGCAAATTCTTAATATGCCGCCCAAAATTCAGGCACGCATGATTAAGCTACTGGAGTTGATGGAAAAACACGGTGCAAATCTAGGGCCGCCACACACCGAAGCGCTGGGTGATGGTTTGTTTGAACTAAGGGCCAAAGCCCAAGAAGGTATTGGCAGAGGACTTTTTTGTTACTTACAAGGCAGGCACATACATATTTTGCATGTCTTTGTAAAAAAATCACAAAAAACACCTAAAAGTGAGCTTAACTTAGCGCGCAAACGGCAGAAAGAGGTATCACACAATGAGTGTTAAAAACCTAAAGCAACGGGCATTAAGCAATCCCCAGGTCAGAGCTGAGTACGACCAACTAGATGATGAATTCACTCTCATTGATCAGTTGCTGTCCATGCGCAGCAGTGCCGGCCTTACTCAAGAACAGGTGGCCGAAAGAATGCAGACGAGTAAAAGCAGCATCAGCCGATTAGAACGAGGCAACGCCAACCCAAGCTGGTCGACATTACTCAAGTATGCGCAAGCCTGTGGGTTTGAATTGAGTTTGCAGCCGCAAAAATTATCGTAAGCAAAGTGTTCAAATACTTGGATTAGAGAAGGTGCGTGAGGCGATTGAGCAATGGCTCAGTTGTACTGAGCAAGCAGGATCAGATGCTGATCTTTTATTTTCAAGATGACAGCTAGAATTAACTCAACACAGCCTGCTTATTTAACCGAGTCGCCTCTGCTAAACTGCAATCAAGTAAAAATGGATGTATCGGCCATGGCTGAAGCACTTATTAATCCGCATATTTTAATGTGGGCTCGTGAGCGAGCAGGCTTTGGCGTGGCTGAAATAGCAGAAAAGCTCAAAATCAAACCAGAACAGTGGCTGGCATGGGAGCGTGGTGAAAAAAACCCAAGCTTTAGCAAAGCTCAAGAATTCGCACAGAAAACCCACATTCCTTTTGGTTACCTGTACCTTAACGAACCACCTAAGCAAGAGCCTCTTCTGCCGGACCTACGCACCATTGGCGATAAGCCTATTGGTGAGTTTAGTCTAGCCTTAGAAGACAGTATTCGTATCGCTTTTGAACGCCGTGACTGGTATCGGGAGTACAACATCCAAAATGAACAACCAGCACTAACATGGCTTAGCTCTGCAGACTTGCAGCAACCACAAGAAGCGCTTGCTGCGGCGCGCACATTACTGAATGACGTGGCCAGCCAGCGCCCCAGTCAGTTCGATGCGTATTACCGCGTACTGATTGAAAAAATAGAAAATACCGGCGTACTGGTGATGCGTAACAGCATCGTGGGCAACAACACGCACAGGCCGCTCGATCGTGAAGAGTTTCGTGGCTTTGCCATTGCAGATGACTACGCACCCGTGATTTTCATCAACGCGGCTGATATCCCCCAAGCACAGATTTTTACGTTACTGCATGAGTTCGCTCATTTACTGGTTGGCGAGTCTGGCGTGTCTGACTTAAGCCCCCGTAACAGCAACCGCATAGAAAAATTTTGCAATACGCTGGCAGCTGAGTTCCTAGTACCTAGCGACACATTCACCGAGCAGTGGGATAAAAGCACAGATAACTGGCTTAAAAATCTGCCTGAATTAGCAGAGTTTTTCCATGTCAGCCAATGGATGATTGCACGGCGAGCACTTGAGCATGGCTTGATTACTGAAACGCAATATTGGGCGCACTACCGCAAAGTGCTAGAACACTTTAAGAAAGAAAAAGAAACGCTGAGAGACAAACCCGGTGGCCCTCCTTTTAACAGCATGATCAAAATGCGCTACAGCGCAAAGCTGGCTAAAGCTGTCGCCAGTGAAGCCCTCAGTGGCAGAATGTTATTGCGCGATGCCCAGTATTTGATTGGCGTACGCCCCAGCAAACTGAAAGAATTTGCACGCAAGGAGCTTGGATATTGATTTACTTACTGGACGCTAATTCTTTTATTCAAGCAAAAAACCTACATTACCGCATGCACGTTGTGCTTGGCTTTTGGCAATGGCTGACATCAAAGCACCCCCATCATCGGATTGAAAGCATTGACCCTGTCTATAAAGAATTGACGAAAAACACCAGCGACCCAGACGAGTTACATCACTGGGCAGTATCCAATAAGTTTCTTTTTAAAACGGCTAACAGCCCTGATACTCAAGGTGTTTTTGCAGAGATCGCAAATTACTTAGCTACCCACCCGACCTATTCGCAAGTTGAAGTCTCGCGGTTTCTTTCTGGCGCTGACCCTTGGTTAATTGCTGAGGCCAAAACAACTGGCGCTAAAATAGTGACCCATGAAGTCCCGGTACCTGATAACAGCCGCAAAGTTAAAATCCCTAACGTTGCAAAAGCCTTTGCCGTTGAGCATGTGGATATATTTGATTTGCTGGAGTTGTCTGAATGCAAGTTGGTGATTGGGGCTTAGGTGCTATTCAACCGTGCCATTAACAATACCGATGACCACGAACGCAACTTTAGCTTTATGTATAGCGCAAAAGGCTACCAACTGGCTCCGGGGCAACAGGTGAATACCACACCGCAGGTTTTGCTTATCAACCCAACCTGCCCACTGTTTCTGAAGCAGAAAAATTGGGCAGGATATTTGGTCTGCCTAAAGATGCTGTGAGCGCTGCAGCACAACAGGTGCGTGAGGCGGTTGAGCAGTGGGTAAGTTATGCTGAGCAAGCTGGGGTGGATGAAGAGCAGATGCAGCGGGTGTGGCAAGCATTTCAACTTTAGTGTTTATCCTTGGGCGAATGCACTGTGCCCTTACTTCGCGCCGATATCTGTTCGGAATGCTTGTTTCAGCGCTTCAGCAGTCAACGGTCGAACGGTAATACTGACACCGTCGCCTACTTCAACCTGTCCAAACAATACAGCCGAACGGTTGCGAGTGACTGTCCGCAACCGTCGATTGACAGCACCGACGAAACTTCGCTTAAGATTGTTTAGATTTTTATAGTCTTTGCCTGGACCAACCAAAGAATCCAGCGGTACTGCCTCGCCAGCAGCAAACTTCTTTAACGTTTCAATACTCTTTGCGCTCAGATTACCCAGTAATGCTATGGCTTCATCTAGATTAATCTCGATGACTCTTTTGTGATCGTCGGACTTTTCAGACAATTCAGGCCATGGTGGTGCGTCATCCCAAACAGCCTGCTGATCGAGACTATCTGCAATACTTTGCCCTGCGAGCATATGCTCATCATAGCCGGACTCGGATTTGCTAAAGAGCAGCTTTATAAGCTCCGCTCGAAGCTCTGGTGAGAGCTGAGCCAAATCTTGCTTGGTAAGAACCAATAACATAAACCAGGTACCTCATGATATAGATTGGTAAATTATCATACGAACAGGATAGCAATACTACACGACATGATATGTAGATTAAACAGAAATATCTAACATGATATCGACACAGAGCGTATAAATAGAATATCATGCAGGCTTGCGTAAAATGTACGATGATAGGTAGGTCTCGCTTTACGTTAGCTACGTGATCATGCGAATGACTGGCTGTAACAGCGTCACATTATTAATTTCAAAACAACAAAGAGTATGGATCATGGCAAAAGGAATCAATAAGGTCATTCTGATCGGCAATCTCGGTGCTGCTCCAGAAACACGCCCACTACCAAATGGAAATGTGGTGACCAATATCAATCTTGCCACCACCGACAGCTGGAAAGACAAGCAAACAGGTCAGCAGCAGAGCCGTACCGAGTGGCACCGTATCGTGTTTTTTGGAAAGGTTGCAGAAATTGCAGCTAAGTACTTAAAGAAAGGATCCCAGTGTTACATCGAGGGACGTTTAAAAACTCATGACTGGGAAAAAGACGGTATCAAGCGTTACACCACTGAAATTGTGGTCGATATGACCGGCACCTTGCAGTTATTGAGTGGGCCTGACGATGTATCACCTAGCTCTATCCATAAGTCATCCAATCATAATGTACCGACCAGTTCGAGCAACTCAATAGCAACCGCTAATGATTGGCTTGAAGAGGATTTTGCCAACAACCTTGACACTATTCCTTTCTGAACAATGCCTGATTTTTGCAAAAATACAGAACTGACTTTTATGATTTAAAGAAACCAAATATGCTTCTGGTAATACATAGAGCGCTAACCTCCAGGATGAAATAAATTAATTTTTTATACACGAACATGGTTTTTGCTCAAATCGCAGCTATCAAGTTTGCGCTGTGCTCGATAAATAATATTTATTAAAAATGCCACTAAAATGACAGAACAGTCATACACTAAAATGAATATATAGATTAAAGGAATAAAAAATGACTTGGCTGTCTAAGACTATAGAATCCAACAACATAGAACAATTAGAAAAAGATTTCGGGAGTTATCCTCCATATCCATTAAATTCAAAAATAGTAAAAACCTCATTTAGCATCATTTATCTAAACTGGATATCTATTAGGCTTTACAAAGCAAAATATATATTAAACGCAATTATAAAAGATGAAAAAAACTTAAGAACAACAACTCTATTACAATAAAAAAAATCTATAATAAAGAAATAAAACCACAAATCGAAGAAACAAAATCATCATTTAATAATGCAAAAAAAGCATTTAAAAAACTAAATATTTTCTCTAAAATTTTTTTTATTTTAATTACAACAGCTATATCGCCAGTACTTATTTTAATTTTTGCTATATATTCTCTATTTATATTAAGAAAACTAACTTTATCTATAATTTCAAATTCAAAAAACAAAGAATCGTTAGGTTTTTATGTGCATGAAACCGGGTTAGACAGCGAAATAAATCTCAATATCAAGCTAATAAAAAAAACCAAAACTAATCTAGAAAGTGTTATTTCCCATGAGCATTTACATCTTCTTCAAAATCAAAACAGAGCAAAAGGTGACATTACTGAAGAACAAAATATTTTTTTATCTAAAGCTGAAATATTAATTAAAGATACATCAGATTCACATTTGAAATACCTACTAGGTAGAAACGAGTGCGAAGCCAGACTTCACGAAATGATGCTGTCTTTCTACCGTAAAAATAAAACCCTACCAACTACGTACAATGAGTTTCTTGGAGCTTTGCTTTGCTGCGACACCCTATGTGGTTTTTTTAAAAAAGTATTTATTAAGGAAAACAGCAAAGAAGAATACCCACAGTATGAACAGTTTAAAATTAGAGATGAATCAACCATGGATGATTTTATAGATATAATAATATGTATAAAGGATGATTTATTAGTTAAAGAAAGGGCGATCTCTAATTCTGAGTGCAACACCTAACCAATTTGGTAAGGTACTGCAGCATGACATACCACGAACTTAACCTTGAAGAACGAATCACTATCCGAGTGGGCTTGCTACAAAGCTTGAGCCT
>Ga0265293_10000656_pt1 | contig 80588 bp, 69 predicted proteins | sample Munlanlewell138R_FD_192505 | JGI IMG/M metagenome (GOLD analysis project Ga0265293, IMG submission 192505) | Leachate microbial communities from a municipal landfill in Southern Ontario, Canada - Leachate well 138R | ecosystem: Engineered > Solid waste > Landfill > Unclassified | place: Canada... | reverse complement strand
TGTCTAAAATTTCGAGAAATAACTGTTTAACCTTGATTTCCGCTAGATTCGGGCCTAAATCCAAAATTCAAAAGGGGAAAATGGTGTGATTTGAAAGTAAATTGTAGGTTTGTGAATTAAACAGGATAAACGGATATTTGGGATACTCTCCCGATTTTTAAATCGTTTTTTAATGATTATCTTTCAACATCTCAGATAATTGTTTACCTTTATCTCACTATTAGTACTCTTTTGTAAAGAGGAATTTGCTTATATTTTTTCTTTGATACATTGAATATCAATCGTTTATAAAAAAAACATTAAATAATTTTTTAATGAAAATCAACTATTAAAATTTTTGTCATGTAGTGAAATCTTAAAACAAAAACAAAATGAATCCTGAACGAATTAAAAACTACAACCAAAAAATGCTTGCAATTCTATTAACTATCTTAGTAGTAATGGCTGCATTTGGCTTGCTATTTATTATCGGCTACTTTATTGTGCAATTTGGTTAAATGAATCATTTTTGCCGGCCAATTTTTTTAGCATGGAATACGCATTCCGTGATGTTACCTAATGATAAGTTAACTTGAAATGAAATGGAGATATTTTTTTCTTGGCTTTGCATCTAGTCTTGTTTTAGTTATAGGCGGATTGGTTATTGTTTTTTTTGTTGTCAAAAGTGAAGGAGAAAAATCAATAAAAGAATCCCTTTTAAAAACCGATGACAACACTGTTGATATCACAGCTTTTTCCATTGCTAAAGAAGCTTTAGATAGTTTGCAATTCAAAGACTTACAAACCGGAGCTGTCTATTCTGTTACGAAAGATACTAACAATTATGTGTTTATTAATTACTGGGCAACATGGTGTGCCCCTTGTATTATTGAATTGCCTGAATTAGAAGTGTTGATCAATAGTAATAAAGAAAATTTTATTGGAATTAAATTTGCTTTTGCTTCGCGGGAAAAAGAAGAAAATTTAATGAAATTTATAACCACCAGAAACTTGTCTTTATCATTCTATAGCTATCAAGACGATGAACATCCGGGCTTTATCAATCATTCATCAATACCTACATCGTATTTTATTGATAAAAATAAATTAATTGTATATAAATTTTCAGGACTTAAAAACTGGAATACTGAGTTTTATAAAAATCTTCTGCGTAGCTTAAAATAATCGTATCAATCTGATAAGTTGTAATTTATACTAAGGCAAGTCCACTTTCCACCTTATCTGAGACAGGAATGTATACGCATTCGCCAGGTAAATGGTATCAATAAAATGAATTGATTTCTGTCTTCAGGGGGATCAATATACTACGGAATCTTATCGGTTTTTCCATTCTTTTGAACAGGGGGTTAGTATCTGCCGGAATGTCCGGTTGGGAAAAGTTGAAAAGTAAAATACCTTGAATTATTAGCACCTAACTGAGGGGTCCGCATGCTCTGGTTTATCTAACAAGATAATTTGATCTTTTCAAAGTGGCACAAATCGAACCGTAAAAAGTGGCACGGTTTGAACCGAAATGGGTGGCACAAATTGAACCGTTATATCCATATTTTTTTCTTTTTTACAAGATGGGGTCAGTATGCTACGGTTTATCCACCCCCCGGTAAATTGTATCAATAAAATGAATTGATTTCTGTCTTCAGGGGGATCAATATGCTTCGGAATCTTATCGGTTTTTCCATTCTTTTGAACAGTGGGTCTATATCTGCCGGAATGTCCGGCTGGGAAAAGTTGAAAAGTAAAATACCTTGAATTATTAGCACCTAACTGAGGGGTCCGCATGCTCTGGTTTATCTAACAAGATAGTTTGATCTTTTCAAAGTGGCACAAATCAAACCGTAAAAAGTGGCACAAATCAAACCGAAATATCCAATAGTTTTTTAAAAACATCAATGCTAATCTTCCTTGTGGAGGAAAGTTAAAAGATCTGCCTAGGTTCTTCTCACATATTTCAAAATCCCTTATTAAATCCTTCCAAGGGATGGCAGTATAAAGCTTGCCCAAATCACTTTGGTAAAAGCGTTTTTTGAAAAGTTCAAGGTCTTCTACGGGAGAAAATTGGAATTCTCTTTGGATTCCGGAAAATCGTTGTATCTTCGTAGTGCTTTTTATAGAAAACCCCGATTTTGAGACATTATGCTCGTTTTCGGGGTTTTGTTTCAGTAAAGATGCAACTTATTTATCTATAAATCAAATATTTAAGCGTTTTGTGAAAGTGCCTAAGTTGTAATTTATACTAAGGCAAGTCCACTTTCTACCTTATCTGAGACAGGAATGTATACGCATTCGCCAGGTAAATGGTATCAATAAAATAAGTCGAGTTGATTTCTGTCTTCAGGGGGGTCAATATGATCCGGACTCTTATTGATTTTCCCATTCTTTTGTACAGGAGGGTCCGTATCTGCCTGAATGTCCGGTTGGGGAAAGTTGAAAAGTAAAATACCTTGAATTATTAGCACCCAACTGGGAGGTCAGCATGCTCTGGTTTATTCAGCAAGATAATTTGATCTTTTTAAAGTGGCACAAATCAAACCGTAAAAAGTGGCACAAATTGAACCGAAATGAGTGGCACAAATTGAACCGGAATATCCAGAAGATCAAACAGCTCGGAAAATCAAAAAATAAGGCTCAAATTTCTTCTCAAAAACTGAGCTCCCGAATTGAAACCCCATAGCTAGAATAAAAGACCCGCTACGCTTCTGTCAACAAAGACTAAAGCCGAAATTTCGCTGCGCTGCATTTCGTTTAAGTCCTATATGTTAACTGCTCGCCGATTCTTTGCAGTTAAGTTTTCATCTTTGTCATATCCCTTTTTATTTTTTTGATGGAGGATTAAACGTTTTTTTGCGTGGGATAAAGCAAACTCTTTTGCAATTTTTGCCCTGTGCGGTTGGCTTGTGCGAATTGCAAATGTGCTTGCTGTGCGTTGGCTATTTAGATTTATTATCAATCTTCTTAATTATCTTATCGAAATCACTTTCTCCTATCATTTTTTGTTGTTGCTGTTTAAACTTGTCATATTCTAATTCTGCATTTGCCTTACCTAATTCGTGAGAAATACTGCCTGCATTTGTTAAGATTTCTCGGTCATTCAACTGAAGAAATCCATTTAATTTAACAATCCAATCTTTCATATACATTGGGATTCTTCGTTTTGCTTGACCTTGTGCAAAAATTAAATATTGCTCAACCAAATTATTTAATGCAGATAATTCATTTTCGTTTAAATAATTTTTAGCAATAGAAACATCTGACTTTCTAATATTATCACCACGCCAGTTCGTTAATCCCATATTCTGTTTTGTGCTATCTGCTCTGCTATTGATGATTTCGGCTGCTGTTTGACCAGTAATTGCCCAGTGCAATTTATTTTGAACTGTCTTGAAAAATTCTATACTAATATCCAGCGTGGGATCATAATCCACGCTTGTTGCATATATATCGGTAATTTTGCGATAAAAGCGTTTTTCTGAAGTACGAATATCTTGTATTCGTCTTTCTAGTTCCTCAAAATAATCAAATGGTAAATCAGGATTTTTTAACCGTTCATCGTCCAAAACAAAGCCTTTTACAATGTATTCTTTTAGTTGATACGTTGCCCATTGTCTAAACTTTGTAGCAACGTGTGATTTAATTCTATATCCTACTGAAATAATTGCATCAAGATTGTAAAATTTCTGATTCCTTTTGACTTCTCGGTTACCTTCTTTTTGAACTTGTAAGAAATCCTTACAAGTTGATTTCTCGTCAAGTTCTCCTTCTTCAAATATGTTTTTTAGATGAATTGTTATATTTTGAGAAGTCGTTTGAAACAATTCTGCCATCATTTTTTGAGTTAACCAAACGGTTTCGTCTTGAAAACGAACATCTAATTTTGTTTCTCCGTTTTCGGTTTGATAAATGACTATTTGAGATTTGTTTTCTTGCATACTTTTATTTTTTTAGTTGACTAAATATTTTTCTAATATACTGTCTATATCTGTTTCAAGATTTTTTGAATTCAATAGGTTACTTGTAAATTTAACATTTGAAACCCCTTTAGGAATATTGTTAAATTCAATTTGTGGAATTTCTTCTGATTTATAGAAACGTAATGATTGTTTTGAAAAATCATAGTTAAATTTGATGTCATTGACTCTTTCTACATCTATACCTATGGTTGAATAAACTAATAAGTGCAATTTTTCTTTTTGCTTAGGAAAATCATCTAATTTCCTTTCAATTTTTCGAATTAAGTCAATTATCCCTATTCCTGATGGGCTTGAATTTACAAGTACAGAAGTAATGATTATATCGGTATTCTTAATTGGATTTAATTGACCTGAACTAAAATGATGTATTCTAGATTCTCCCATTGAACTTTTAACTTCTATTTGCAGTTTGTCAAAACTAAAATCAAATTTCTCTTCGGGAATACTGTGCCATCCAATAATTAATTTTTCAGGATTATGAGATTGATTTATTACAAATAATTCACACCATAAACCTTGAATAGAGTTTTTTGGTGGTTCTTTAAATGATTTAAAAAGTTCAATAAATTTATCAACTATTTTTTTGATTTTTTTATTCGTTGGATTTTGTCCTAAAGAACCGATTAATACTTGACAAGTTTTTAGAAAAATATCTTTAACACTATCGCTTTGACCAATGTATGATACTACCGAAAAGTTATTATAAATTATTTTGTTGTCTGCTTCAATTTCACATTTCACATTGTGGGTAACCTGAATGTTAAATAAATTTTGATTAGCTACAAAGAAATCTTGTTTATCTTCTGAAATTAAAATCAAAAGACTTGGATTGTCATTAGAATCTTTGGCAATTCTATGATTATCAAATCCTTTAATAGTTATTGCTGAGAAGCTATTAACATTAGTCGACTTAGGTAAGGGAAGTTTGTCGTATGTTTTCTTTAAATCAAGCATTCTCCTTCGAAATTAATGATTGTGAAAGACGTGCAGGTATCCATACTGCAATTGTTATGATGTTTTTATGGTCAGTATCTCTAAAATCCAAATTGTGAATTTGAACAGTAACAAAGTCATCTGATTTTATTTTTTCATCTCCGGGGTAAATCACTTCTCCTGTTCTCGGGTTCTTACCTTGGAATAACTGCTGAATTTCATCTTTTTTAGTTAACTTTCTTATTCTTGAGTTTCCTTTTGCCATTAAATACACAAAACTATCTTCTGGTGGAAATTCATCTGTATATAAATCAATTACAGACTTAAGGTTTGTGTATGTGGTTGAATCTGTTTGTCTTGTAAATTTTAAGAGTTGCAATAACTCTGTAAATAATTCTTTTAATGGAAGTTTTGCCATAAGATTCTTTTGTTCCTCTGTTCGAGCATTGTGTCCGAAATCTTCACTAAATAAATTCCTGTGTTTTTCAGTAAAATTATCAACAACCTCTCTATTGTTTTTAATAATAATTTCACTGTCGTGAGGGGCTCTAATTCTAACCCATTTGTTACCAAAGGTAGTTCTTGTTAAGTCTTCTGACAAAACATTTTTACGAGTTAATTTAAACATCTCATCTAAGACAAATCTTCTTTCTAACTCATCTAAGTGTTGCCCAGAAAGTTTGTGTTCTAATAGTTTTTTACGAATGTCTTCTTCGTGGTTTACATATTCACTAAACATATGAATGTTTTCAGCATCAAGATAGACGCGACAATGCCCAAGATAGTCTCTTTTATAACCAAAAAATCTCGCTCTCTGTTGTAAGGTGTCAGCATTTCCCACTCCTTTATTTCGTGGCATATATGTAATGGTTAACCCCTCTACAGTAAAACCTCTATCCATTGCTTGCCCCCCAACAAGAATAAAAGAGTAGTTACTACCCCAGTCAACTGAGCTACCTGCTTTGGAATTGAGTTGTTCGACTGCTGTGTTATTAATATTATGTCCTAATGTTTTCAAAAGTTCATCAAAAGATTGTATTTCTGGAGCATTTGCTTTTAAGTCTTTATAAGCTTCCTTGAACTCCGAAATATATTGTTGTTTTGTTTCATCGGTATCCGATCGCTCCGATAAAACCTCACCCCAATGAGTTTTAATATGCATAACCCAATCATAGTAAATGTTATGGTCTTCAACTAAGCGAGATGGGTGAACCATCATCGAGCGATTTTTTGGATTTCCTTTTTTATCGCCCATCAAATAACCCGAAGCAACACTTAGAAAGAATATTCGCATCGCTTCCTTTAAACTTTCAGGAACTTCATCAAAAATATTGTCTTCTCCGTAAATTTCGGAGTAGGGAATCTCTCTTAATATAAAGTGGTTTTCTAAACAAAACTCTCTTCCTCCCGTATATTTTTCTCCTGGAGTTAGTAATTGAATAAAATTAGGGGAAAGATTGTCTAAAATATTTATGAATAAGGGGGCTTGAGGCGTAGCGGTATATTGAATAAAAGTATGGTGAGGTAAAATGTTTTTTAAATCTCTTATTCTACTATATATTGTGCTCATTTCTTGTTCTGTATGAACTCCAGTTTCTTTTGCTCTTTTAGCATTAGTACTCGCCTTAGTATTCATGCTAGCTTGGTCACCCTCATCATCAATTATTAGAGTTGGAACGTGTGTTAAATCAATACGTCTAAGTACAGCGAGTAAATTTCTAAGATGGCTAGTGTTTTTCATTACTGTAATTAGCAAGGTTTTCTTGAAATCATCAGGAGTATTCGGTTTTCTCCAATTTTGGAGTTCTCTGTCAATTGTATTTTTGTCTTGTGGATTTCGACTGGGGTCTTTGGGATTATTAAGCATTACCCATTTTCTACGAAACCCTTGATTTATTCCTAAATCATTTTGTATTCTATTATAAGATTGGTCAACTAAATTTGTTGAAATGCCAGCCAAAATAATTACTATTTGATAATTGTTGTCTCTTGCCAAAGCTGTTAATGCAGTAAAGGACAAGGTTTTCCCACTTTGCACATATCCAAAGACTAATCCTGTGTCATCATTTGTTGGTAGGTCAGGATTTCCACATAATTTCATTATTTCATATGCTTCTTTCCTAACTTTCTCTTTTGATTCCACGTCATTGTTAAAAACCTTGTTTAAAAGTTTTTCAGTTTCCTCTCCATATTGAGGTGTCCAATTGCTGTTATTTGGAATATTTGGCATTATATTAATATTTTCAATTTTTGACATACATTATAGTTTTGATAAGGAACCAAGCAAAAGTTCATTCATGTTATTCCTTAATTCTGTTATTGGGGCACCAGATTTCTTAACGATTATTTCAGACAAGCCTAATGCTACTACCATTCTTAAAAGAGGTTCTATAACTTTATGGTCGTCTCCTGCAAATTCTACCATAAATGGATGGATAAGTGATAATCTTACACCTATATTCTTGAAATTTGGTTTACTTTCAGGTATTAAGTGGTCTCCGACTTGGATTAGCTCATCAATTGTTTCATCATATGATAATTCGATATGAACCATATAATCGATATTCGAAATATTTAATGGAAATTTTTTGTAATAGGATTTAGAAACTCCTTCTAATGTTGGTTCTTCAACTACATCTGAAATTGGTCTGGAAATAACATTTTGAACATCTTGGTATATGTTATTTTGAATTTTGTCAGCAGTGTTGTCGACTACCTTTTTTGAGACTTTTTGATAGTTTTTTGCACTTTCTCTGACCCTGTATCTATCAGCCTGTTTTAAAATAGGAATAGAATCAACTTCTTCTAATTCTTCTTTTAAAATCTCTAAAAAAGCCTCCATGTTATCGTCCCATTGAAAACCATCTTTTGTGTGGCTCACTTTAAACCCTTCCAAGTGTAGTTCCCCGAAGAGTCTTTTATATCTATGACTGCCTAAAGAACCAGATAAGGCAGGAGGTCTAAACCCTTCATCATTATCTGCACTCCCTTCAATTACTCTTCCTCGTCTAAATAATGCAAATCCACTATCACTAACAGACATTGTTTCCATAATGGCTATAAAACCTCTTGCCCTTAGTTTCCCCCCATTGCGGTCATCACCAAAATCAAAATCAACTTCTTGTTTCCAATAGATGTTTTCACCATCTGGTGTTTCATAATATGGTACGTTTAAAATTTTTGGTGATGTATAGGTTAATTTTTCTCCGTTAATGTATAAATCAAGTATTCCTTTTCTAAAAAAATCCCTATAGATACTTGCTAAATGCCTCTTTACCTTACCTAAACCTCTTCTTATTGGCATCTTTTCATCCACCTCGTAAAGAGTTATTACTGTATAATGTGAGTTAGGATTAGCACTAGTGGTTTTTATTTGTAATTCCTCTATTTTGTCCTCTACAATCTTTGAAATATCAAAAACCACAGTCCGTTCTATTTCTTCGTTTAAAGCCTTTGATTTGGCCTGCCATTTATTAGAAAACCAACAAGCAGCTGATTTCATGCCCATACCAAATTCAGATAATCTAGAATTATCAGGAGGTAATTCTGCCGCTCTAAAAGCTCTTTGATAATCTATGGAATGGATACCAGCAGCATTGTCTTTTATTTGAATGCGATTATTATTGTTGTCAAATTCAATATCAACTCTTAATCTAAAATCTTCTCCTTCAATTTCTTTTAATTCATTTTCATTTTTTAAATAACTATCAATTGCGTTATCTACAAATTCAGCTAAAGCATAATACGGTTTATAGTTAAGGTGCTTTAAAACTGAAAGGATTGTTACACCTGGTCTAATACTTACATTATTTAGTTCTTTCATATACCAAGTCTTTTTTATTTTGAGAGTTAATGATTACTCCATTAAGTGTTTTTACTTTAGCTTCAGGGCTAATAAAATCAGATTTATTTTGGATTAATTTTTCAGCAATTAATCTGACAATCTTAGAATTAACAGCATTTCCCAAAGCCCTAAAAGCTGCATTATCGTTTTCGGGTAGTTGAATACCCTCTAAAGACTGTAATCTTAACCCTTCTTCTCTAGTTATATAGCGATTTTGCCAGCCAATAATTGGAATTTGTGTATTTGTACAAACGAGCGATGGAAAAAAATCGGCTTTTTTTACTCGTATACCAGAAGCTCTGAATTGTATAATATAATTCTCTATTTTTCTTTCTCCATCACCAACATTCCATTCAAGTTTTTGCCAACTCTGAGATGGGCTTTTTGCTATTTCAGAAATTATCTTCTGTATGTGTTTTTTGTTTTCTTCGTAAAACTCTCTATTTTGTCTAATGTAATTTCTTTTCCAGTTAGGAAAAACTTTTTCAACTCTTGAATAACTTGGTAAATTAGCTCTCTGTTCTGCTTTTGACATTCCATCCAAACTAACTCCAAAATTCCCTTTGTATTTACCAAGATTTTTTGCAGATAATTTTAAAGGATAGGATTTTTCATAAGGATATGTTGCTCCGAACTCCATTCCCCAAATTGGAAAACCTGGTAGTTTTGTATCTTTTGGTATTTGGTCAATAAATGTTTGCCAAAGTTTTAGAAACACTTGATTAGGTTTAGGAAGTTCTTTAAATATAGCCGGTTTTTCTTCTACGAATTGATGAATATCTATTAATGGAGACTTTTGTTCGTCAATATCATCGAATGAGAAATGGTCTAACCCATATAAAGAACCTACAATAAATATTCTCTTTCTGTGCTGTGGTACTCCAAAATCTTGTGGAGAATAAATTTGGTAATCTACTTCATAGCCCAATGATGAGAGTTCATCTTGCATATATTTCCATGTCTCTTCATTATCATGTTTCTTTATAAAAGGAACGTTTTCAAGGATAAAATAATTTGGTTTCCTAAAATCAAGAATTTTAATAATTTCATCAAATAAAGTTCCTCTGTCATCATCTCTTCCTAATTGCTTACCTGCTTTTGAAAATGGCTGACAAGGAAAACCAGCACACAAAATATCGTGCTCGGGGATAGATTCAATTTCATTTTCAACTATTCTTTTTATATCCCCCTGTGCTTCAATGCCCCAGTTTTGTTTATAAACTCCTCTTAATGTAAGATCAAGTTCACTTGCAAATACACATTCGTGTCCAAGATCGTTTAATGCTTTGTGAAAACCACCAAGACCTGCAAATAAGTCTATAAACTTTAATTTCTTGTTAGTCATTCGTTTTTGAACTTTTCATTAACAAATCTCTCGCATCAACGTTTAATAGTTTAGCTATTTTGAATAAATCTTCAATGCTTGGTTGTCTTCTGTTCTGTGCATATGAATTTATCATATTGTAGCTTTTACCAAGTTTTTTAGCGAGCCAAACTTGTTTAATTCCTTTTTCTTCTAAAACCTGTTTTATTCGGTTCATTTTAATTATTTTCTCGTAATTTATTTACTACAAAAATAACTTTATTTTCATTCATATCTCATTTAGTGAGTTAAAAAAAGTTCATTTAATGTAATAGCGTTGGTTGAAAATTAGCTCTTTTGGTTTTGTGTATGCTGTCGTGCGTTGGATAAAATCGTTTAAAGTGCGTTGACAAAAAAATAAAAAATATTTCTTGCTTAAATGTTCAATCTTGCATTTTACCTCGGCTTGCAGTTAACGATTCGGGGCTTGGCGCTTGGGCGGGAAAGTCCGCAGGAACTTTCCCGTTTGAACGTCAGCCCGCCTGACGCAAAACTGGCTGTTGAACAAAAGCTTCGCTAGCCAACCAAGAACAAATATCAAGAACAAATATAGTAAATCTTACAAACTTTGACCTAATTCTAAAAACAAAGAGTTATGTCAAAAAAAGAGCTTTTCATTATCAAACGGGCCAAGGAGCTTGTTCCGGGATTTCGTGAAGGTTTTTCACGGTTTAAACAACAAATTGTGCTCGACCAGATGAGTCCGAGTCTATTGGTGAACTATGGTCGTTATGTTGCCCATACAGCACTTCATTTTGGGAAGTCTCCTGAGAATATAAGTGTTGAGGAGATGAATCTGTATTTGTACCATTTAAGCATAGAGGAAGAATATTCTGAGACTTTCTTCAAGTTTACGGTTTATGGTATGCGTTCTTGGTATCGGCTGTATGGGTTGGGGGATGAGGCATTGAAGATGCCTGTAATCCGTAAGAAGAGCCCACTGCCAGAGGTGCTTTCCAAAAAGGATGTAAAGCGGTTAATAAAAGCACCGCGCAGTTTTAAGTATCGTTTTATTTTGGCGCTGATTTACTCCTCAGGGTTACGGCTGAACGAGGCACATATGCTTAAAATAACCGATTTGCGTATAGAGCGTCGTCAGATTTTTGTCCGTAACGGCAAAGGTCGCAAGGACAGATATGTGATACTTTTAGAGTATATTGCAAAAGCCCTTCCCAAATATCTCTCACAATACAATCCCAAGGAATATTTATTTGAAGGTTCTCAGCCAGGCAAGCCTATGGGCAATCGGAGTATGCAGCACCTCATCAATGAGGCGAGGCGCATAGCCGGGATTACAGAAAAATGCTCTATGCATACCCTTCGTCACAGTTTTGCCACGCATTTATTAGAAGAGGGAGTGGATATTTACAGCATCCAGTCATTGCTTGGTCATGCCCAACTTCGAACGACTATTGTTTATCTTCATATAGCTCAAGTACTCCCTAAATTGGCACATTCGCCATTGGATACACTATATGGGTTTGTACAGAAGCAAAAGTGATGCGGCCTCACTATGAAGTAGGGCAAATCATTCGTGATTATGGTGAAGAATTCCGGTCCAAATATCGTCTTTCGTCTCATCAGTTAAAGACACTTCATACATTGGAGATATGCCGGACGGCAACCCTTGGAGGGCATGTTGAACGTTGCGACAATGAAAATTGCTGATATGAACGGATAGCCTATAATTCCTGCAGGAACCGACACTGCCCGAAGTGTCAAGCCACGGACAGAGAACGTTGGATATTGGCAAGACAAAGACAACTGCTGAACTGCACCTATTTTCATGTGGTTTTTACTGTGCCGGAGGAGTTGAATACTTATTTTCTTCAGTTCCCGAAAAAGATGTATAACTTGCTTTTTCAGGCGAGTAAGGACACACTTATGCAATTCGGCAGTGATCCCAAGCATCTTGGCGCTCAGCTTGGCATTACGTCAGTATTGCATACATGGGGTCAAAATTTGTCATTACATCCACATGTACACATGATTGTGCCGGGCGGTGGAATAGACAAAAACGGCAATTGGAAGCGTTGTAAATCCGAAGGGAATTTTCTTTTTCCAATAAATCAGTTAAGGGTTGTTTATCGTGGTAAATTCATGGCTTATTTTCTTGAATTGATGAGAGATAAGGATGTGGACTTTCCTATCGCTTTACGTCGGAATCTTTATGATAAGAAATGGGTGGTCTATGCCAAACAGCCTTTTCGAAATGCTAAAAGCGTGATTGACTATCTGGGTAGATATTCCCACAAGATTGCTATCAGCAATCATCGTATCGTAAATATTGAAAACGGTCAGGTAACATTCAAATGGAAGGATTACCGTCATGGGGGCGTGACTAAGGAAATGACTCTGACTGCAGTAGAGTTTTTGAGACGGTTTTGTATGCATATTTTACCCCGGGGATTTGTAAAAATCCGTCATTACGGTTTTTTGGCTTCGCGCAATGCATTAAAACTGCAGATAGAACAACTCAAACAAAGTACTCTTCCGCCGGTGCAGGATAAAAAGCCGGATTACTTTGAAATCATCAAGGAACAATTAGGTATTGACTTGGAGCAATGTCCGTGCTGCAAAACCGGAAAGATGAAAATTATCATCCAATTTGCAGCTAATGCCCCTCCGCTAAAAGTCAACGATAAACACAAAACGATGATAACCAGCCAATAAAAAATTCCGGTAAAACCGGAACAGATTTTTTATGCTCAAACCTAAAGAAAATCATCAAAAAACAGCTGATTTTCAAATATTAGGGCAAAATCTTATCCGACAGGATATGAAAAACAAAAAAAAGGGCCGGTCATTGTAGATAAAATGGCTCGGAAAATCAAAAAATAAGGCTCAATTTTCTTCTCAACAACTGAGCGCCCGAATTGAAACCCCATAGCTAGAATAAAAGACCCGCTACGCTTCTGTCAACAAAGACTTAAGCCGAAATTTCGCTGCGCTGCATTTCGTTTAAGTCCTATATGTTAGGCATAGGTTATATTTCTCTTTCAGTTCTTTCGTTATAAATTCTTTGAGTTTTTTCTTTGTTATTCCCTTAAAATCCATTTCAAAAAAGTTTTCTACTTCTTTTTTCGAAAATCTAATCGGTGAATCTAATTTGTTTTTCGAGGATAAATGAGCTGTGTCTCTTAATGTGTCATAATAGGCTCTCTGGGCAATTCTACCTCCTATAAAGTTAAAGTTTTCCTTTCTTTTTATATACCCCGATTCTTTTGCATTAACGTCTATTAGCCAAATAATGAAATCATTAAAGGTTTCGGGCAGTTCCTCCACTTTTGCACTTATTCTATGTTTCTTTAAAACGTAATTTTGAAAATATGTGAGATTATTACATAACCCAAGTTGTTCGGTCAAATACTCGTTTTCAATAATTCGTAACAAACAAAGAATTGATTCCTTTCGAGCAGGTGTAAAGTGTTGTTCTTCATCAAATTCTACAATACGGCTTCCGATTTTCGGGTGATTATATATTAATCCATCAATATTATGAGCTATGCTACTAGTAGAGAATTTATTTTGAGAATTTAATCTTTTTAGTATTTCAGAATAGCAATTATTTACGGATTCTTCAAATTCAAAATCAATATAATTTTTTGATAAAAAAACGAGATCCGAATTGATTGGTTTTCCTATGCTCTTAGAATACAAATAATCTTCTCCAACTATCTCTGCTATCGCTATAAAAAAAGAATCCTCATCTTTTAGTTGTGTTTTACTTGTTCTTGTTTTGTTAAGTATCAAAGGCTCGTTATTTGAAGTATTTCTCGGCGTAGAAGTTTCTTTATTCGATTGTTCTATTTTTGAAAACTCAATCAATAATGCAACTGCTGGCGATTGCACCCTTCCGCCAATATATTTTTTAGCTTCGCCTGTTTTTGTAATGTCATTCCCATTTAGATAAAAATCAAGCAATTCATCAATATAAATCTTTTCAATTTTTATGTTTCCTTCCCTTACAAACTCTATAACATTACCATTTACTTTAATTGAATGATAACTAGCTCCCCCTGTTTTACTTTTGACAGATTTAATCTTCGATAATTTTTCTTTAAATTCAACTCTATTCATAAACATTCTCTTTTGTACAACTTGTGCCTAACGCCTCTGGCGGCTTGACGCAGGGCGGATTTTACCGACAAATGTTGATACGAAGATAATACTTTTTTCCTACCGAATCCCAAATATTTTGTACAGTTGTAACGGTTTATCTGTCTTGCGTTCAAACTGTTTATCACCTACCGCTATTTTATTTTTTTAATTATATATTTATTCTCTCCTTTGGATATTTCTAAGATTGAATTGGATTTTATTTTTAGTATTTCCTCATATATGTTTTTAGGCAATTTTAAAATTCCACTCCTCGACTTTCCATCCCAGGACCCAATTTTATAACTTGCTTGATATGTTTCTGATTCTGGATAAATAGAAAAAAGTAAGTTGTGATTAATTGGTTTACCCAAAATTTCTTTAGGAAATAGTTTTTTATTGTTAACAGTAATTCTTAGTTGTTTATTAGTTACATCGTTTTCTGTTATGTTGTCTATAATGATTGTTTCCATATTTTTCGTTGAATTATTTGGTTTATATGTTTTTGGTTTTGAAGACAGATTTCTTTTTTTTAAAATATGCTGTAACGTCTAATTTACATCGTAAATATACCACATCCATACACACCATGCTTATACCTTTCGCCTACACATTTTATCGCCTCAGCTCGTTGCTTGGATATTCCGGTCGATAGTCGGCCACCTTGTGATAGATTTTTAGTGTGTTTCACTATGTTATAAGAATAGCTGGAATTTGCATGTTTGGCGTTGGCTATTTCTGAGCTTACCTTGATTTATTCATATCCTTGTTGATTTAGTTGACTTTTTATTTATTGCTTACAAAAATAGGAGGTATTTTTTTATTTTGCAACCTATTTATTTATTTTTTACAAGAAAATAATGCAAACTCTATGCATCCATCCACTAAACTGCATCTATACTAAGACTTGACCGATTTCTTGCTGATGCCGGATTAGGATTCGTACACTACATTTGCTGGAGGATCCCATATAATGGACAGTATTACAAGAGCCAACCAAAAGTTATATACTATTGATCTTATAGCTAGTAATTAATAGGCGTATGGTAACTATAAGTTATTCAGCAGGATACGATATAACAAAACCATCATGCGAACAAACCCAGTTAGTTGATCTGAAACTTTTTTACATGGTTTAGTACTGGTCTTACATCGTTTTTCCCTTATTTATGGGATCGAAATTCTAGGCTGTTACTCGCTGATTTTCTCTAAGGTAACCGTGAAATGTCGGAGTATAGGGGCTTCCTTCACGATGCGGTATCCTCTGCGGATCGTATTTCGGCGTTCCCAGACATTGATCAGCGCGGCTGCCACATAGTTCATATGATTGTTGGTATAGGTACGTCTTGGTATTGCCAGGCGTAGAAGCTCCAAAGCTGGGTATCTGTTTTCGCGTGTGATGGGGTCCCTGTCGGCAAGTATAGCTCCTATTTCAACGCCCCGTATTCCACCTTCCAAATACAATTCAACAGCTAAGGTTTGGGCTTTAAATTCCTCACGGGGAACATGGGGTAAAAAAGAGTTAGCATCCACAAATATGGCATGACCTCCAAAAGGGTATTGTACGGGTATTCCCGCCTCACGAAGCAATCCGCCAAGATAGGCCACCTGCCCGATACGGGTTTCCAGAAAGTCGTACTCAGTACCCTCATACAAGCCTTGAGCCAACGCATTCATATCTCTCCCCGACATGCCGCCATAGGTCACAAATCCCTCAAACATAATATTGAACACTGATGACTGCTCGAACAGCTCCTTATCTCTAAAGCCAATAAAACCGCCCATATTCACTATGGCATCTTTTTTACTGCTCATAGTCATCGCATCCCCATAGGAAAACATCTCCCGTACAATTTCACGTATGCTTGTATCCTGATAACCGGCTTCGCGTGTCTTGATGAAATACGCATTTTCGGCAAAGCGTGCCGCATCGAAAACCACTCTGACACCATATTTCTTGGATAGAGTACTTACTTCACGTATATTTTGCATAGAAACAGGCTGGCCACCGGCAGTGTTACATGTCACAGTGATGATGACGCAAGGTATTTTTTCAACACTATGTGTACTGTACACCTGCTCTAACTTTTTCAAGTCAATATTTCCTTTAAAAGGTGCGTCTAAATTGATATCATAAGCCTGGTCTATAGTACAGTCAACTGCCTCAGCCTTACGAAATTCTATATGGCCTTTAGTAGTGTCAAAGTGGGCGTTACCCGGTATCAGGTCTCCTTCTTTTATCAGGCTTGAGAACAACACATTCTCTGCTGCTCTGCCTTGATGAGTGGGTAGAAAAAATGGAAAGCCAGTAATTTCATTAATCGCATTTTTCAGTTTAAAATAAGAAGAAGCGCCGGCATAGCTTTCATCGCCTAGCATCATCTCCGCCCACTGAAGCTGGCTCATAGCGCCTGTCCCTGAATCGGTCAACAAGTCAATATATACTTGCTCGCTTTTAAGATTAAACAAATTGTAATGTGCCTCTTCTATCCATTGACGGCGTTCGGGCAAGGTGCTGCGATGCAGCGGTTCAACCATTTTTATACGATATGATTCTGCAAAAGGTAATTTCATGATTTCCTGATTTTTTAGATGATAAAATATTTTTATAAAACGCTGAATGATGGGTTGGCTGGACAGCCTTATCAAAATAGGATTATCAGGAAAACCTATCGCGTTCCTTAATATTCAGGTAGTTGAGTTTGTCTGAGGGCTGATAGATCATACTAAATAATCTTTTCATGGCTACAAAGCTAACACAAAAACAAGGAATAATCATGTTTTATTTAAAAGAAAGCTTCCTTTAATCTGCTACGAATTAGATCCACAGATCTAATAAGGGAGAGACACTTTGAGACAGCTTAAAGTGAAAACAATTAAACCGGCTTTCGTATTTTTGCAGCTGATGAGACAAGCGGCTGAATATATTGATATACATACCCATTTAGGTAAAAAGCCGTCTGATGCTATGTTATCCGTCATCAGCCTTATGGTTGGTGAAGCAATACCACAGGGAGACCGGATTCTTTTTTCGGCAGGGATACATCCCTGGCAATTAGAAAAGGTGGATATAGATCAGGCATGGGAGTATGTTTTACAAGCTTCAGTTCATCCGAAATTTTGTGCAGTAGGCGAAACAGGATTAGACCGCAGTATCTCTGCACCATGGGCTTTACAATTAGAAGTGTTTGAACAACATATAGTATTTGCCAATCAACTGAAACTACCACTTATCATACACGTAGTGAGAGCATTAGACTCATTATTCCCGTTTCGTAAAAAGTATCCAACAGGAAGCTGGATCATTCACGGGTTCAGAGGAAACAGCATTCAAGTCCGGCAATGTATCAGGCACCAAATACATCTTTCGCTCGGAGCAGCCCTACTTGACAATAACCCACAACTTCACGAAGCAGTAAAGGTCATACCCGACAGCTTCTTATTTTTGGAAACCGACATAGCTGATATATCTATTCAAAGTGTTTATCAAAAAGCGGCAAGCCTGCGAAATACTTCAGTAAGCCGGCTATGCAAGGTCATCCAACAAAATTACTCTAACATTTTTAGTACGATCACTGATGACTGAACATTGGCAAGAGCGCAGCCTTCTTCTTTTAGGACAGCAGAAATTGGAAATATTGGCTAAAAGTCATGTATTAGTTGCCGGGCTTGGAGGTGTAGGAGCTTATTGTGCCGAGCAGCTTGTCAGATCCGGTATAGGAAAGCTTACCATAGTAGATGGCGACAAGATAAAGCCATCAAACCGTAACCGACAACTGATTGCGTTGCACAGTACCGACGGGATGCTCAAGACTACCGCCATGCAAGATCGCTTGCTTGATATCAATCCTGAGTTAGAATTGCATACAGTTCCACATTATATAAAAGATCAGGCTTTGTTAGATGTACTCAATCATCCATACGATTATGTGGTGGATGCGATTGATACCCTGGCACCTAAAGTTTATCTGCTTTATCATGCCCGCAAAGCTGGATTTGCTGTTGTCAGCTCTATGGGAGCTGGAGGGAAATTGGATCCTTCGCAAATAGAAGTAGTAGATATAGGGCAAACCACAAACTGTCGTTTAGCTTATTACATCCGCAAGAAGCTACATAAATTAGATGTTTGGGATGGAATAACAGCTGTATATTCACCTGAAAAAGTGGCTTCATCAGCTATCAAACCAGAAAAAGGCGAAATGAATAAACGTTCTACGGTAGGAACCATTTCTTATATGCCGGCCCTATTCGGATGTATCTGCGCTTCGGTAGTAATCCGGCAGTTGATTGGATGAACATAATAGCTTGATCAGCTAGTATCAGTTCCCTTAATCAGATGTCGGCTGTTTTTATATTCAGTTGACAATGCTAACAGTGCAAACAAAGCTATCCAGCCAAAGTTGGCTGATAGTCTCCAAAAATGATTGGAAATTGGAATATGGGTTGCTAAATAATAAATTGCAAGAGCTAAAGCCAAATATTTCGCAAGATTTTTCAATTGATACGGTATGGGATATACTTTTTGACCCCATATAAAAGAAATTGTCATCATTATAAAGTAGCAGACAAAATGTGCCCATGCTGCACCTGCATAACCAAATACCGGTACCATGACAATATTCAATACAATAGTGATCACAGCTCCTCCCACTGCTATCTTTGCTCCATCGCCAGTACGATCGGTGAGTTTATACCAGATAGCTAAATTATAATAAATGCCGTAAAACAAATTAGCCAACAATATGATGGGCACTATAAAAAGTCCTTCACGAAAATCGGGTCCTATGAAATATTGAAACAAATCAATCAGTAGTGAAACACCTAAGAAAATAAGCAATCCTGCAATGACAAAATAGTTCATCACTACTGCAAACAATTGTTTGGAATCTTTTTTTTCAGCTTCGGCAAAGAAAAAGGGTTCGGCAGCGTATCGAAACATCTGTATAAATAGCGTCATTAGTACTCCTAATTTATAGTTGGCACTGTATATACCAAGCTGCGCTAATGGATTGTCTGTACCGTTAACTAAATATTTCAACAGTATCTTATCGATCATTTCGTTCACCATTCCAGCTAAGCCAACTACTAAAACCGGCAATGCATACTGAAATACAGGTTTCAGGAAAGCAAACGACAAATCCCATTTGTAGGTGCTTATAGAAGGAAACAACATGATCAAACTCAGCAGGCTTGCCAACAGATTGGAAATAAAGACCCAGATCACTAAGCTTGCAGAAGCGCCAAAAAACAACTGGGCAGTTTGCAGCGACCAATCAGGTATCACTATAAGAAACAGTAAATTAAGCCCTACATTGACTACTACATTTACTATTTTGATCATAGCGAATCGGCCGGCTTTATTTTGTTTACGTAATAAAGCAAAAGGAATGGCTGTAAGGGCATCGAGCACTACTATGCCGGCTATGAAAAGAATATATTCGGGATTGCCCGAATAGTGTATCATATCGGCTAATACGGGAAAAAGTATGACTGCTGCAACGAAAAAGATACCGCTTGTAAACAGTATAGAAGAGAAAATATTATTAAAAACCTTTTGAGTGTCGTGCTTTTGAGCATACCTGAAAAATGCTGTCTCCATCCCATACGTCAGCAGCACTAACAGGAAAGCCAGGTAGGCATATAATTCAGTGATCTGACCGTATAAAGCCTGATCGAATATACGCGTGTAAAAAGGAACTAAAAAATAATTCAAGATACGTGGTACTATGGTTCCCATACCATATACCAATGTTTGACCTGCCAGACTTTTTATGGGATTTGTTTTCTTCATAAGGGCTAGCAAGGCTTAGGGTTGTGTGCTAATTACTGTAGGTAAAACGATTGTAAACATAGTGCCTTTATCCGGTTCTGTGCTGAAACTAATACTACCACCAGCCGTATGCACTATATTTTTCACCATAGTCAGCCCTAATCCCATTCCACTTGATTTGGTGGTAAAATTAGGTGTAAAAACTTTTGCTGCCTCATCGCTACTCATTCCTTTTCCGTTATCAGAAATAACGATATAACAGGATTGATCGTGTATTGACAGCTCAAAATCTATTTTTCCATCCTTCTTTTTACCTATGGCTTGTATGCTGTTTTTAATCAAATTTGTCAGAGCTCTTCTGAAGCTGTCCTGATCAATATTTACCATTGTTTTCCTGTGTGTATGATCTATAAACCGAAAACTTACGGTGTCTATCTTATCGAATAACATGATGGTTTCGGCAATGATTTCACTCACTAATTGCGGTGTTGGAGTACTTACGGGCATATTGGCAAAATCAGAAAAGGCAGAAGCAATGGTTGATAATGTATCTATCTGATTGATAATAGTTTGTGCTGTATTTTTTATTTTTTCATCAATATCAGGGTCGTTTTCCTGCCAAGCCCTTTCTAAATATTGTATGCTTAGTCGCATAGGTGTAAGTGGGTTTTTTATTTCATGGGCAACTTGTTTTGCCATCTCCCGCCAAGCCAGTTCACGTTCTGACCTGGCCAAAAGTTCTGCACTTTCCTGTAGCTGATCCAATAACTTATTATACTGATCGACTAATTGCCCTAATTCATCGCGGCTTCTCCATTTTATTTTTTCATTGAGTTTATCAATGCGTACTAATTTCATTTTCTCCTGTATCATCTCCAATGGTTGGGTCAGTCGCCTTGAAAAATACAATGCAATACTGATAGCAATAGCAGCAAGGAAAAGAAATACATTAGTATAGGAAAATATAAGGGCTGAAATTTCAGCTTTAAGTTCTTTCTCAAGAGCGAAAAAGGGTAAATTAATATATGCGATAGTTTCGCCTGTATCCGAAATTAAAGGAATATAAGAAGACATATAACTACTTGATCCAATGTTTTCTTCATGCAGGAAAAAGATTTTCTTTTTTCGGTGAACTTCCTGATAAGCTACCGGGTCCATACGAGCTGACAGCAGACGCTGTTTGAATATTTCTGGACGGGAACTTGCTAGTAATTCCCCATCAGTATGAAACAAATTGATGTCTGTAAAATAAATATGTGACAAGTTCATCACCAACTGATGTGCGTAGTCAAATGCCTCATCTTCCTGAGAATTCTGCGTTAAAATTTGCTGTGCTAATTCAATAGCTACTGACTTAGTCTTTTCTATCAGAAAATCTTTGTTTTTAGTGGTATAAATATTCGACAGAAAATAAGTAGAACTTAGACCGATAAAGGCAAAAGAAATAAACAAAGAAGCAACTACTATCATCTGAAACTTAAATCTGAAACTGACATCAGCCAATGAAACGGAATTATTTTTCAATCTAAGCCGCACATATACCCATGCTGTAATGCCTAATAGTGTTAAAAAGAAAAATGAGAATGGGGATATAGCATTCAGAATATTTTTTGTTTTTCTACTTATAATCAATACTTTGTGATTGCTGACTTGCTGATAGAGATGCGTGAACCCATCAAAATCAAATGTATGTCCAATTTGATAGGGCAGCTGGTCAAGAATACCTGGATAGAAAAACGAACCAAATTTATAGCTTAATACCCCATCCCGATAATTAGCAAAAGAATAGGACGCAAAATCCTGGATAAATTGTTTTGACTGATCAATTAATAAATCAGGATATCCAAGGCCTTCTGAAACATATTTGAAATAAAATTCAATATAAAGAGTTGAAGATATTTCGTGTTGATGTTCAAAATAACTAAGGGGAATTACAGACAAATAATAAAATCCTTCTATATTGTCATCTATTAAAAATAATCGAGCTGGTATCACCTCTTTACCATGATTTTCAATTAACTGCCTAAAAAACTCTTCGCATAAAACAGTATAGTTTCCTGGTTGGATCAACAAGGTTTGATCTTCATGGCAAAGGGTTTGCTCAACAGAATACTTTTCAAAAAAGCCGCTAAAATATTTCGTCTCAATATGGCTGTATATTTTTTCTGTTTCATTGTCTTCAGCAGAAGATTGCAGCAAGATTTTCACCACTTCGTCTGATTCAATTTGCGCAAGAACTTCCGGAAATAAAAATTCAAACATAGGATCCGATTCCTGAGCTAACTTATGGGCTGCTAATTGCAGTTCATTAGATTCCGTTTCTACATTTATGGAATATATTAGATAGGTCAACATAAAGGCTGAGAGAAACACCAATAAATAGAAATAAAAGGTTTTTCCAAGAATTTCCGGAATCTTAGAGGGTAGCCTGTCAAGCACAAAATAAAATAATAGGATATAGAAAATAGCTACCCAAAGAATGGTTGTAAAATCTGAGAAATATATTCCCATTCCGGTGAGTATCAATATTATTCCGGAAATCAAATGTTTTAAGCCGGGTGAAACAGAAATTGTTTTTGTTCTCAAATAAAAACCCACTGCTATCAACAACATGGCAAAATGAAGAACTACAGCAATCAGAAGTAAGGAATAACTCCCAATATTTAGCGCATACATTTCAGCATACGACAAAGAAATTCCTGAATTGGAAAATAAATGCAGAACGGTTGTTATAGAACCAAGCACAAAAACCTGAAATGCAACAAGATATATTATCAGGAGAAGAATATTGATACTGTTTTTTGGCTTCTGCTTAAATCCAATTTTCGATTTAAAAAAGATCAGTGCCATGTGCAGTATGGCATGCACATGTAAAATGAGGTATCCTAATGATGGAAACAAAAGTCCACTACTAAAAGCTATAGGCTTAAATAGCTCATTATCAATATTTATAAAGTATTTTCCAAATATCCGGATTACAATCTGGATAATTAAAATATCAACTATAGCTAAAATTGAAATATTTTCAGTAAATCCACTTTTTTTACTTAGCCATATATAGCCATCCGATATCATTCTGTACAGCAAAGTCAAAAGAATCAGTAAAATCAACAACAGAATGACTGATTTTTTTTCAGTATCAGCTTTGATCAGTTGGCTATTAACTGTTATATAAAAGGCCAACCCATCATCTTTATAGAAGACGGGTATTGATTCAATAGAATCTGTAGTTATGAAATACGATTCTGCAAAAGGAAAAAGTGTCTCGTCGAATCCATCTTTCAAATATTTATTTTGGATGGGATAATGAAAATAAATCTGTTTTAAACTATATAAGATTAAATCATTCCGTTCGAGCCTAACTATATTGAACCAATTCTGGTGAATTTCAATCAGGCTGCTTTTCGTTTGAAGGTCAAGCGAAGTAAGATCGGTATAATCTATTCGATTAGAACTCCAGTAGAATAAACTATCATCTTGAAGTATAAAAAGCAAAAGTCCATTTGTTTGCGCTTCTTTTTGCAGCCTATCAAACGAATCCAATGTAGAGTCATTTTCTATAATTTCAATAAAATCGTCTGTTAATTGTTCTGTATATTGTAATTGATCCTCCTGCAACTCGACAAGAGCTTTACCTATACGCCCGGCAATATCTTTTGGTTGTTTGTGTGTGCTGAATCGAACAAACAGAAAAAGATATAATACTATCAAAAAAAACAAAGAAAAACTTCTTAGTTTCATTTGTTCACTCTTTTAAGATTTACCCAAAATATAGGTGTTCAAATATGCCTTATAAGAAAGCATTCATATTATTTCTTCTCAAAAATATAAATAAGACTGGAATAGTTCATAGTCCTTTTTGCTTTAAAGTTAGAAATAAAACCTTTATACAATCCTTTTACAAAGAAAGATATAGATTCTGGATTTTTATATTTTTCACTTAAGATTGACACATAGTAGGCATCCCATCTCATAGGGACAATTTTTTTTAGTACTAAGCCGTGCTTATTCATCAGCTGTACAATAGATTTTTTATTGAAATGAAACAGATGTCTTGGCAGATCAAAGGCAGCCCAATATTTTCGGTAATAGACAGCATCGTATGACTCGTAATTTGGCAATGCAACTACAAGTCGTCCATTTTTATCTAATACTTTATCAATAAAGCGCATTAGTTCTTCCGGCTTATATATATGTTCTAACACATGCCAAAGAGTAATCAATTGAATTTCTTCAGATTTCAATTCTGCTTGTTCAATTGATTTCAATAGTTGGGTCTGGAGCTTTTCTTCTGCTAGTTTTCTTGCATCATTATTTGGCTCAAGTCCAAAAATTTCCCACGCATGTTTTTTACTATAACTCAGGAAATCGCCGGTTCCACATCCAATATCAAATACTTTTCCAACGGTCAGGTTTTTTGTTGCTACTTGATACTTTTTTTTGACATTGAGTATTTTCACTAAATTATAAATCTTCGCTATTGTCCCTTCCTTTCTATCTTGATGACTAAAGTAGTTCTGGCTTTCATAGTACGCAGCTGCATTTGATTCATCAGGATAAGGGGTTGTCAATATCAAGCTACAATCCCGGCATTTTATCAGGGAATAGTTTTCCTTTGTCAAGAAGAAGTCTTTTGAATCGAATAACTTTTCAAGTTGCGTTGAGCCGCAAATAATGCATTCGTTTCGTTGATGAAATATGGGTTGTTTCACGTGGAACTATTCTTTAACGTCCAAGATATATGGCTAATAGAGAAATATCTGAGGGTGTGATCCCGCTAATTCGAGAGGCTTGTCCAAGTGTAGTTGGTTTTATTTTGCTTAGTTTTTCTCTGGCCTCGTAAGAAAGAAATTGAAGTGATTTATATTCAAAATCAGATTTGAGAAATACATTTTCCAAACGACTTAATTTATCGGCTATTTCTTTTTCTTTTGCGATATAGTTTTCATATTTTAATAATATTTCAACTGCTTCTAAAATTTCTACAGATTCTGCATCTTCAGCTCTAAAGAGTTCTGAAGGAAGTATCTCCATCAGATTGCTTAGTTTAATTTGAGGTCGCAATAGCACTGTTGCTAACTTTTGTTTTGATACAACAGCCGTAGTTCCTGCCTTAGTTAAGATCGGGTTTAAAATTTCTGGTTTACTACTTTTAGTACGCAGATATTCGGTCAACTCATTTACCTTCGTTTGTTTCTTCCTGAATATTTCCATACGTTCTTCAGAAGCCAATCCAATCTTATACGATTTTTCTGTCAACCGAAAATCTGCATTATCTTGTCTGAGCAGTATTCTGTATTCAGCCCGGCTTGTAAACATACGATACGGTTCATCCACGCCTTTTGTAATAAGGTCGTCAATTAACACACCTATATAGGCTTCTGATCGGTTTAGGGTAAAAGCTTGTTGTCCATTAAATTTTAAATGTGCATTGATGCCGGCCATCAAGCCTTGTGCTCCAGCTTCTTCGTATCCGGTTGTTCCGTTTATCTGACCTGCGAAATACAAATTCTCAATTAATTTTGTTTCTAAAGTATGATAAAGTTGCTCAGGTGGGAAATAATCATATTCAATGGCATAACCTGGGCGAAATATTTTTGCATTCTCAAAGCCTTCTATTTGTCGCAATGCTTTAAGTTGTATGTAATCGGGTAATGAGGAGCTAAAACCATTCACATAATACTCTATTGTATTCCATCCCTCTGGTTCTACAAACAATTGATGTGAATCTTTATCTGCGAAGCGATCAATTTTATCTTCTATGCTAGGGCAATATCTTGGTCCTATTCCTTCAATTCTCCCACTAAACATTGGACTCAAATGGAATCCGGTCCTCAATGTTTCATGTACTTTTTTTGAGGTATACCCTATCCAGCAGCTTCGTTGGTTTTTAAGATGAATTGGTTCTGTAAATGAAAATCTTCCGATATAGGAATCCCCTTTTTGTTCATTCAGTTTGCTAAAGTCAATAGTTCTACCATCGACTCTCACTGGGGTTCCGGTTTTCATGCGGTTAGATTTAAATCCTAAGTCAACGAGTTGTTCGGTTAAACCAATACTTGCTTTATCACCCATTCGACCACCGCCAAAAGATTTTTCACCAATATGTATCAATCCATTTAAAAATGTTCCGTTTGTAAGTATAACTGTCTTGCTATAAATCTTCATACCCATCGCTGTACTTACCCCTATTGCTTGTTTATCTTTTACTAATACGGCTGTAACTGTATCCTGCCAGAAGTCTAAGTTCTTAATTTTTTCCAATACATTACGCCATTCCATTGAAAACAGCATGCGGTCATTTTGAGCTCTTGGGCTCCACATGGCAGGTCCCTTCGATTTATTTAGCATTCTGAATTGTATCATAGTTCTATCTGTAACAATTCCAGAATAGCCACCTAAGGCATCTATTTCGCGTATGATTTGTCCTTTCGCGATACCACCCATAGCCGGATTACAGGACATTTGTGCAATATTCTGCAAATTCATCGTAACAAGTAGTACCCTACTACCCATATTGGCTGCTGCAGCCGCAGCTTCAGCTCCGGCATGCCCACCTCCAACTACGATTACATCATATGTGTCAAAAAGCATGATTAGTTAAAATTTGAACGTTTCACGTGAAACTATATAGTATCTATTTGATTTTTAAGTGGTTAATTAGTTTTTTAAGCGCATCATCCTCTTCTTTTCTCATAATTCTTGACTCCTTATCCGTACCATCTTCGTATCCCAACAAATGAAGTATGCCATGTATCATAACCCTATGTAACTCACTTTCTTTATCTTGTGAAAACTTCTTAGCATTTTCCCAAACCCTTTCAAGACTTATATAAATTTCGCCACTTAGTAAATCTGGATTTTCTGAATTTGGAAAAGTCAGTATATCAGTAAACGTATCATGGTTGAGAAATTTTTTGTTTAACTCAAGCAGAAATTGATCTGTACAAAATAAAAAAAAGACCTCTCCGGTCCTCTTCCCCTTATCACGTATGACACTATCTATCCAGCTCTTAGTACGATCTGTTAAAAAAACAGGCAAGTCAACATCAATCGAATAAAACTCAATCACCGGTAATTTCATAAGACTTGAAAACAGGTGTTTCCTTATAAAAGGCTTTCAAAGACCTTTGCCTCTCCCGTTGTAAATGCGACTGAATGCCATAATCGGAGAATACAAAAATATAGGAATTTGAAAGACTATCTTTTTTCCAAAACTCAAAAAGTTTCATAGATTTTATTTCATCTATAACTGATTCAATCCCATGTAAATTCTCACCATTTTTGGATTCCAAAATTAATTGTAATTTTATTCCATGTAGATCAGATGATAAATCAAGGCTGTACTCGATTTCGTCAGAAACAGTCTGGAGAAAGGAATAAAGTCTGGAAGCAGTCACATTAAGTGCACCTAAATTTGTATCATCAATGATTCCTTCCCTTTGAGCGTCTTCCAAATATCTCTCAAATAAATCAAATTGATTTTGCTCCTTATTGAATTTGATCTTTCTCATGCCTGGCTTGTATATTAAATCTCATAAAATATTCTGACAATTTACGCTTGTAATAAGGCTGCAAGTCTAAAGGTGCAGTCCTTAACATATCCAACTGTCGCTCTATAATACGTTTATACTCATTTTCATCAATAAGGTTTCCAAAATTTTCGCCTTTAAATTCAGTCGATTCTCTTCTTTCCTCCTTCTCTCGCTCTTTGATTGCTTTTTCGGATTCTAACAATCGAACCATTATCTCATTCTGTCGCTTTACTAAGTTCTGATTCAATTGTTTATTCACTAATTGTTCCTCAAACATTTCCATCTCTTTTAGTGCTTCACTTAGTCCTTTATCCCCTAACTCCCCTTCAGCTTTCAATCCGTCTATTAATTGTTTCATCTGATTTCGTATCGCTTCTTGTTGAGCTGCCATACGGGCGATCTCCTCACTCATCCCCATTCCATTTTGACCGCTGTTTTTACCGTCCATAAGATCCTGAAGAGTTTGCCCTAACGCATCTTGCATTTCCCTAAGATTTTGTATTCCATCTCCTGGACTTTGTCCATCAGCACATTGTCCCTCACCTTGCATTGGACTTGGCATGCCCATGTTTTCCTGCATTTTTTTGAGTGACTCAGCTAACAGCAAAGCTAAATTATTCATTCCCATCATGGCATATTGCTGTGATGCAGCCGCCTGAGACGAATGCCTGTCTTTCATATATTCTTGTGATTCAGTAATATGATCATTTATTTCGTTTATCTCCTTGAAAACAAAATTCTCTATCATGGGTTGCCTTTTACTGATGGCCCTCAGAGAATCTTCAACAGTAAGAAATGCCTCAGCTATCATACTTTGATCTTTCATGATACCAACATAAGCGGGATCATCACGCCGAATCTGGTGCAAACTCATTAACGCATCTTCCTGAGCGAAGGAAATTCTTAAGATTGTTTCAAGTAAAAAACGTACTTCTGCAGCATCTTCAGCCAATTGCTGCATTGAACTCATTTGCATCATCTGTTGAACTTTATCACGCAGCTGCTGCATCCCCTGCGCTGCATTTTGTTGGGAATCATGTGATTCTTTGTTCTTTTTCCGGGATAAACTCTCCTGCCCCTGTTCTAATTCACTTTCTATTTCTTGTTCCTCTACTTCAGTATTCTCAAGATTAAAAGGTTTTTCTAAAAGTTCATTTTCCTGCTTCAATTGATCAAGTGAAGAAATCTCATCTTTGAATGCTTCCTGTATTCTATTCAACTCCTCTGAAAGTTTCTCCTTATCCCTTCCCTTTTCTAAAGTATTTTCAGCATTCTCAATCAGCTCCTTTGATAAATTCTCTAATCTTTCCATCCATTGATTCATCTTCTTTTCGAATTGCAACTGCTTTAAAAGGGCCAGATTTCGGTCTAACATCTCCTCAATCTTTTCGTTATTCATCTCCAAATTCTTAAGCATCTCGGCCACCTGATCCTTATTCAGTTCTTCCAATAATTTTTGCAATTCTTCCATCATTTGCCTGATGTCTTCTGGAATAATCTCTTCTATAAGTTTATCGACCTGTTGCTGTTTTTCTAATAAACGCTCTTGCACCAAATCATGATCCTGATTAAATTGATTTAATTTTTTTTGATCTTCTTTTAAACTTTCCAATAAATTTTCAAGTGATTGTTGTCTATGAATCAGCTCTTCAAGTTGTTGTTTGTCATTCCAATCCAATTCCTTTTTTTGAAGAAGTTCCCTTTGAAACTCTCTCATTTCATGTCTTAACAAGGCAGATTCTTCTTTCACTTCTTCTAATGATTTGGTAATCAATTCTTCCTGTGCCTTTGAAATTGAATCAAGTATAGATGGGTCAGTGAAAAGCAAAGTAAAAGGCTGTGATAATTTTTCTTTTGGGCCTCTTACCAGATCATTATCATATACCGCAAATTGCACCACTATCTCTTTTGCGTTCTCAATTCGCAAGGAATCCAACGTAAGAAAATAGAAAAACTGTTGTCGCAAAAGCGTTGGATCAAGTTGTAGTACCTCCACATTTTCTTTCAGGATTTGTCCCTCACCATCAGTAATTTCGATTCGCCTTTCAAGCCGGCTAAAACCATAATCATCATCTATAAGACCGGTAAAGTATTTGTTTGAGTTCAAATATTCATCTTCTATCAATTGAACGCTGATAGATGGCCATTCATCAGGAATTGATTCAATATGCAGTAGCATAGGCTCAGAAGGACCACTTTGTGTATTTGAAGCAATCAGCTCTAAATCAAAAGAAGCATCCACTATTGTCTTTAAACTCCATTTATCTTCCAGAAAATCTACCTGCTGATTCGCACTATCAACCATTACATGTAGTTCATCTGTAGCACGGGTATAGAATCTCCAGTTGATAAGAGTACCTTGGGGAACACCTATCCAGTTTTGATCCCGAATTGATTCATTTTCCCTGTTCATATATACTGGATATTGTAAATGAGCCTCAAAGCTCATCAACATAGCCTTAGGAAAGACATTTAACTTCAATATTCCGCTGTTATACCTTCCTCCCCGTATCTGGAACAACATTTCCTGACTAAGCTTTTTAAACCGCAGTGAAAACGCATTTGAAGCAATTCTCTCCATAGGCATTTTCATACCGTTAGTTTCTATGTGAAACTGCTCCGGAAATTCATCTCCTTCCAATTCTATCAACAACTCATAATCAGAATTTTGAGTAACAAATAAAGGTGATTTTATACTAACAGTAAAAGGTAATGGCTTGTTATATACAGTGTTATAATCAAGTATCCGTTCTGTGGGTTGCTGTATAAATGCCGGTGCTGCCAAAAACAAAACCATTAATATCAGCAAAGGGATACTAGTCCATCTCAAATACCTTATGTTATCGCGTAAGTTTACGGCAGAAGCAAACGGAATTTTTGATAATTGAAGAGTCCGTTGATTGATTGAAGCTACCAATAATTCTGTTTCGTTGTCAATGCTATATAGATCTTGTAGTTGTAAAGTATTCAATAGCTTATCCGAAACGGTTGGAAAAAATCTTCCTAAATAAACTGCTGCTTCCTTATAACTCATTGATTGCCGGTATCGGATTAGTTTATAGACTGGAATACCCACATAGCGAACCAATACAATCAAAAACAGCATACAATATCCGTACAAGAGAATTGCTCGCATATAAGTAGGCAAATAGGCCAGATTCTCAAGAAATACCATAGCCAAAAAGACCGAGCTGATCAGTAAAGTAAAAAATATCAATCCTTTGAATAACCGATTTTTAAAGTATCTACGGATAAACGTTTCAATTGACTTAACCAAAATATTTGCTGATTGATCTAGCATACTCATTCGACTTATTGCAGACTACGCCTCAAGAATTTGTAATTTAGCCCGATAAATATACAGTTTTCGTTTCATAAATAACGTACAAAGATGAGAAGAATCCTTTTGATAGCAGGTATTTTAACAACTTTCAACATTTTCGCTCAGATCAACTATTCCTTTGATCCGGAGCATTACTGTAGTCGCATTCCACCAACCGGCTCTATTGATCAGTTTTCGTATCGCAATGATTGGCAAAGCGATCTATTGCATGCATATGATGTTCATTTTTACTTTTTAAATATTGAAGTAAGTCACACCAGTGTTCATGTAGGTGGTACAGTTGAAATTCATGGAAAAGTTGTGGTGCCCGTTTTAGATACTTTTGCTTTTGAGCTGATCACTCAGCACAACATTAGTAGCATTATTTTCAACAACGTGAGTTATAGTAATTTCAACAGAGATGGAGATAATGTATTAGTAGCTGTCAGTCCGCTTTCTGAGGGTGATAATTTTATAGCCCGTATCAGTTACAGCGGCACCCCTCCTACCGGAGGATTTTTTGCGGGAGTAACCAATGCGACTTCCTATACCTGGCAAAAATCTGTAACCTGGTCGTTATCAGCTCCATATGCTGCAAAAGAATGGTTTCCGTGCAAACAAATACTTACTGATAAAGCCGATTCTGTTTGGGTATTCCTCACTGTACCCGCCGGAACTATGGCTGCATCACAAGGTTTGCTTACCAATATTACACCCATGCCCGATCAACGAAATAGGTTTGAATGGAAATCAAACTATCCTATCGCATTCTACCTGATCTCTTTTGCAGTAGCCGATTATCAGGAATACAATACCTATGCATTCCCGGAAGCAATGCAAGGCGATTCGCTGCTAATCCAAAATTTTGTGTATAACCATCCTGATTATCTGACATATAACCAACAAAAATTAGATGATATCGCAGAGATATTAGAGGTGTACAGCGATTTGTTTACACTGTACCCGTTCTGGCAGGAAAAATATGGACATGCGCTTACACAACTTGGTGGTGGAATGGAAAACCAAACCATGACTACCATTGGTAATTTTAATTTTGATTTAGTAGCTCATGAGCTGGGCCATATGTGGTTTGGCGATAATGTTACCTGCGCAAGCTGGAGCGATGTATGGATCAATGAGGGCTTTGCAACCTATACAAATTATCTGGCGCAGGAGAAAATAAAAGGATGGGCGTCAGGACAAAGCTTTATAATCGCTACGCAAAACAATGTGATGAAAAAAACAGGCGGAAGTGTCTATATACCACCTTCCGAAATTGGACCAGATAATATCACACGAATATTCGATGGCAGACTGACATACGACAAGGGAGCTGCTATTATACATGTGCTCAGACATGAAATTAATAATGACGACATCTTTTTTGAAATTCTTCAGGCCTTTCAAACAGATTTTGCCGATAGCACTGCAACAGGCGAAGATTTCAAACAAATCGCTTCGGAAATTAGTGGGTTGGATCTGACACAATTCTTCGATCAATGGTATTATGGAGAAGGCTATCCAAACTACGAAATTGTATGGAATGTAGAAGGTGATATGTTTACTATGGATGTAACTCAAACCCCATCTTCATCAACACCTTTGTTTGAAATGACCATGTCGTACCGACTCAATTTTGCCGATGGAAGCAATGAAATTATCAGGCTTTATCAGGATGCTAATTTCAAACATTTTGAAGTACCTGTTAGTCAACCAGTAGTTTCCATACAAGTTGACCCTGATAATTGGACCTTTGAAAAAGTGATCAGTATCAGTACCGGACTAGCAAAAAATCTGAACCCGGCATACTTCTCCTTTACACCAAATCCGGCATCAGATATAGTAACCGTATTCAGTCCTTTTGTTGAAAAAAATTATTTACAGATAGATGTATGCGATCTAAGCGGTAAATCTATTCGTAAATATCATATCACACAAAACCCGCAACAAATCAATGTTCAAGGGTTAAAGAAAGGTGTGTATCTTTTAAATATGACTAACGCTACTCAAAGTTGGACACGCAAGTTGATCAAAAACTAACAGTTTATATTTTCTTAGGAAAAATCAGTACTATTATCCATGATAGAAGCGGACTGCCTATCATCCCAAAGAAAAACAGCCATTGTTTACCTGCCCGACAGTGTGTATGCAATTTCTCTGAGATGAACAAAGCTAATGCATACCACACAATAAAAAGCAGAGCAATCCAGATTCCTGTCATAATCAGTATAAGTAATAGATGATAAAAAGTAATGGGATCAGTATTCCTAACAAGCTTAGCCATGCTCCTCTTGCAGTAATACCATCTTTAGCACGCGGAATAAGTAATCCGGTAATAGCTAATACTATTAATGCCCCAGAAAATATATCTGAATACCAGGTCCAGGTAGGGGAGGGGTTATAGTGTAAGTAATTGATCTCCCTGAAAACAGGCCGCCTACGGGTCATTTCAATCATTCCTTTTCCGGTTTGCAGATTGACATATGCACTGCCTCCGGTCAGGAAAATTTTTAACTGCCTGTCGTTAGGAAAATAATGTTTCCTATAGACAGACAAAATTCCATATTTTTCTAATAAGTCTTTTACCTCTTCTTTGTCGGGCTTGTCAGTAAAAGGAGTTTCGGTAATTGCTTTTTCAATCACTATGAAATTAGGATTCCAATGTGCCCTATGATTCAAAGCAATACCCGACAAAGCATAAAGTACGGTCATTCCAAAAAATAAATAACCAAAATCACGATGGATGGCACGATTCCACTTACGCCACTTAAAAGCCATATACGATAGTTATAGGCAAGAATTTATTTTTGAATATGAAACCAAATTTTTAAGTCTGTTTAGTCTTCAACCACTTCGTATGATACAGCAATAATATGATAGAAAGACAAATGTTCAACCTCTTGATCTTTCATCATTTGGCGGTAATTTTCAATTTGCTCAAAAGCAGCTTCAGAACTATGATGGTCATCGTCTTCGGCATCGTGGCTATGTTCACCATCCAAATGGCGTCCATGCTCTTCTGTATCAGCTTTGAGTTGCTCTTCCCAGTCATGCAGGTAGGCTTCATCCACTATTGTTTCGGCAACCAGGCCCTGAATAATAAAATCGTAGCCTTCCAATTCACTGTTAAAAGCTGGTACATCTTCACCGGTTTCAACTTTTACTCTACCGGGCATGTCCACATCTATCAGAAAGAGTTTTTTTCCGTCATGCGAACAAATATGATCAGCTGTACCTTTTATGGTTACAAGCTGTCCTACTAAACCAGGAGCTTCATCTTTAAAATTTCCAACAGTAAGTTCTAAGGCAATCTCGTCAGTAAAGGTTTCTTCCTGATCTTTTTGCTGCGGGCTGCCACATGACCAAACTAAGGCAATCAGTGTAAAAAATGCGAATAATTTTTTCATAACAATTGTTTTTCAATTAGTACTTAACAATGACAAAAATACTCATTTTGAGGTAACAAATAAGGCTTTATACAAATTTACCGAAATTCTATTCATCATCCATGATCAGGTCTTCAACAGCTATTGGGATTCCGTCATAGCTTTGTTCTATACCATTGACAAATTGGATGACCAAAAGCAAAGTGCCGTCATCGTACCATTTCTTCCATTCGCCATTTTTTCGACCCATCAGATATGTACCTTCTTCTGATTTTTTCCCGTTCAGAAAATAATGTATATGTTTTCCATTTGGTTGTCCATCAATAAAGCTACCTTCAAAAGCCACTGAACCATCGGCATAAAAATGCTTCCAGAGACCATGAGCTAATCCTTCATTAAAATTACCTTCTTCGATAAAATCATCATTTATCAGTCGCCAGAAGCCTTCTTCCTTATCGTCAATAAAGTCGCCTTGTGCAATTACTTTTCCATCCTGATCAAACTCAGTCATTAATCCGTCTCTCATTCCATGTCGGTAATTTTCTTCCCTCCAAATATTTCCGGATTGATAATACCATTTCCACTTCCCCTGGGCTAAGCCTTGTTCATCATAATGACCGGTTTGTTCAATTTTTCCATCCAAATAATAAAACTCCCAGCCACCGGTTCGTTTACCTTCTGTATAATTTCCAGCTGCTTTAACAACACCGTTAGGATAACGTTCTTGCCAATATCCCTGACGCAACCCGTCGGTATCAATAATTCCTTCACCCACAATGTTCCCATCTCTGAAAATATATGAGGCTACTACAGTTCCCGATTCATCAAATTCGCGACGTATTCCTTCAGCTATATTATTTCTGTAGGTTGCTTCAATTTTAACCTTTCCATCCGGATAATAGTCCCTTCGGGTTTCTAACCTGGTAATTTCTTCAGCTGTATCTTGTTTAAGATCATCAATATATTTTTCAATCTTTTGTAGGTTACCTTCCACATCATATTGGCGAAAAATACCGTTTTTCATTCCATTTTTATAATAACCATCGGCCTTTAACTGACCAGTATCATAAAACCATTTCCAAGGGCCATGAGGTTTATTTTCACTATCATGCCTGTTAATTTTTTCTCTTGCTGTGATATATCCTTTTTTGAATGTTATCAACTCAATTATAGTAGCTGTGCTATCGTAAACCATCGAAACTCCATCTTCTAATCCACTGATAAAGGGAATTTTACGCATTATACGTCCTAAGGTATCTGTATGAATAGTATATCCTTCTTTTACATCTTCGACAAAATTTTCGTAAATAATTTCATCCGGCAGATAGCTTATCCGTTCACCATGCTTTTTTCCTTCTTTATAATGGATCACTAATTGAAGCACACCGGTTTCATCATAAAACCTCCAGGCAGAATCCAATAAGAAATCAAGCCGGTTTCCTTCCGATTTCAAGATACCGTTTTCGTAGTATGTTTTCCAGTATCCTTCAGGTTTTTGATCTAAAAAACCACCTTCACTTGATATTTGCCCATTGGGATAATAAAACTTTTTATATTCCAACCCAACTTCCTGAGCCTTAACCCATATAGTTAAAGCCAATAAACCCAACAACACAAGATACTTATTCATCATCGGTAGGTTTTCGTATCGAAACGGTACGTCCGGTAACTATGCGTTCTTTCTTTTTGAATCTGAAGATGTCTTCTTGTCGAACTTTCAGCAATGATTTTTCGCCTCCCGGCAGTATGTAATACACTGTAGTATCATAAGGTACCTTACCCATTTTCTTTACCCATTCCTGTGCCGATACCTGATAATGATCTTTGGGATTCCGGACAAAGCTGAGTTGACGGTTCTCACCGCTCTCAAAAGCAATATCTAAACTTTTATCATCACCATGTTCAAGTATTCCAGGTGTGTTTTTCTTGATGATAATACTTTCGATATATTGGCCGTTTTCGAAGCGTATCTTGCCAGAAGCTACCTTGGCTTGTTCAAAGCTTAAAGTACGTCGAAGTACGATTTTATGTGAGTTATAAAACTGAATATCTTCCAAATCCAACCCAAAATCAATTACTTTTTGATGGAGCTCTCGAGTAAAGATCACAGTTTTTTTTGCCGAGCAGGAAGTCAGAATCAAAAGAAGAATCAAGGAATATTTCAGCTTATCCATATTGGTTCTTTTTTGTAAAACACACTAATTCAGTTTATTAATTGACAGAACAAAAATTATTATCATTTGCCGATCCAAATTGCATTGTACAAAAGTAAACAATTACAAAAGAAGTTTTTTAACTCAATGATTCAACAAATCCATTATATATAAGATTTTATAAAAAGAATTGTTAGTATATATGGCACTGTTAAAACCGAGCATATTTTTCTGGCTAAATAGTTGCTTTAATGACTTATGAAAATTTATCAACAGTTCTTCAACATTTATTACATATTAAATTATTGATTTATAATTACTTAATAAGATTGAGTGTAATTGATACGTAGAAATCTGTTGATTAAAATCTTAGATTTTATGAAAAAATTTTGTGAATAAGATGTTCAAGAAAAAGGTGGTTATCAACAACAGGTATATCAGGCAGGCATCAATTTTATTTTTCGAGCCTTATTTTCAGATTTTGTTAAAACTTACTAACAAAAAAAGACTTCTTATTCACTATGCGTGTTAATAAGTTTTACTTGTTTGAGACTCAAATGATTTAAAGTTTTACATCTTGTAAAATTTGATAGGATGGGATGTTGTAAATAACTGGCAGCTAAGTTTTGGCATAAAAAAAACATATTTTTGTGAAAAAATAGTCTCATGTCTGATGTTGTTAAAGAAATTCCTATTGCCAGTGATCATGCAGGTTTCCCTATGAAACAGTTTCTGATTGAACAACTAAAGGCTGATGGATGGTCGGTAGTTGATTTGGGTACCTACAATGAGCAAAGTGTTGATTACCCCGATTTTATACATCCATTAGCTTTTCGTATTAATCAAGGTGAGTATAAGTACGGTATTATTTTGTGTGGAAGTGGAAACGGAGCACAGATGACGGCTAACAAATATCCTCATGTGAGGGCAGCTTTGTGTTGGAATCTTGAACAAGCTATATTGAGCCGCAAGCATAATGATGCAAACATTATCTCACTCCCTGGACGTTATGTTGATTTTCAGGATGCAGCCAACATGGTACACGCATTTCTTACTACACCATTCGAAGGGGGAAGGCATCAAAAAAGAGTAGAAAAAATTTCGACCATCATAAAAAAGTAGCTAATTATGTCAGAAAAAAGTAATCTGTTTCTAAAAGAAATAGAAAAGTTGGCTTGGGATCAGGAGATGCATAGCCGGATAAATACTTCTTTGAATAACTGGCAGTCTGCTTTTGAATCAGGAAAAGAACGCATCAACCATCTTAGCCAGGTCAGGCAAAAAGCTTTTTCTATCAAGTATAAAGTTTTGAATCAATTGGATAAGTATTTAGTTGAGTTTGAAACAAATTTTCAACGGAATGGGGGAAAAGTGATCTGGGCACGTAATGCCGAAGATGCGATCAATGAAATCATCACTATACTCACTAAAGAAAAGCTTACGAAAGTCATTAAATCACGTTCATTGGTAAGCGAGGAAATCGATTTGATCCAACATCTTACAAAAAGAAAAATAGAGGTTTTAAGTACTGATACAGGTGAATTTATTACAAAAATTGCCGGAGAAAAGCCATTCCATCCGGTTGCTGCAGCTCTGCATAAGTCGCGACAAGAGATAGTTGAATTAATTAGTAGCCAATTTGATCTGCATTCTGTGTCGTCTTTGGATGAATCCGTAAGATTTGTGGTTGATCATATGAAAGAATTCTTTGCTACGGCTCAGGTAAGTATTAGTGGTGCGAATTTTTTGATAGCCGATAGCGGGTCAATTGCCATTACCGAGAACGAGGGAAACATACTTTTAGGTACTGCCTTACCAAAAATTCAGATAATACTTGCCGGAATTGAAAAGATCATTCCTAATATGGAGGACCTTGATTTATTTTGGCCTTTATTGTCAACTTTTGCATCAGGACAAACCATGGCTACCTACAACACCATTCTTTCAGGGCCTGCGTTAGTTGAGCATGAAGAAACTCAGATGATAGTGATTTTATTGGATAACGGACGTACTGATCTGCTTTCAAAAATGAACCAACGCATGTCGTTAGCATGTATTAATTGTGGTGCCTGTCATAATGTTAGTCCGGTATTTCGTTTAATTGGTGGCCCGGCTTATAACGCCACCTACACTGGGCCAATAGGTGCTATTAAAATGCCGCATCTAAACGGAATGAAGGAATATCAACATCTGAGTTTTGCCTCTAGCTTGAATGGTGCTAGCACACAAATATGCCCAATGGCAATACCCATACATGAAATGCTGCTGTTTAACAGAAAAGAAGCTGTAACCAAAAAACTTATTCCCGCATCCGATCGTAAATTGATCAAACGATCCACACATATGTTTAAGAAGAGAAGTCGGATGAATATAGATAAAACCAAAATTAAAAAGAGACTTTTTAATTATTTTATCTCGAAAAATTGGGGAAATAAACGAGAGTTACCTAAGATTGCCAACAAATCTTTTGGACAACTATGGAAGGAAAATAAATCCGATCAGAATTAATAATAAAATAACTATAGAATTAGAATACATAGTAACACTCAGGCTGATTTTACGTATTTTTGTTTTCTTAATTATGATATTGCATGACTAAAAATAAGTCAGTTTCCACTCTCTATCACAATAATGGCAAAAAATTATATGCCTGTTGGATATGCTGATCTATTCCATTTAATCATATATTTTTGATTTATTTTATAATAAACTCTTGTATTGATTAAATTAAGGTATAAAAAAATTATGAATTATAATTCAGGATTTATATTTGACATACGCCATTTTTCGATTCACGATGGGCCTGGTATCCGATCAACTATTTTCATGAAAGGTTGTCCGTTAAGCTGTATATGGTGTCATAATCCGGAAAGTATTGGTTTTCACCCCGAAACCTATGTACGAACCAACAGATTAAATGGCAAAATATTTCATATAACCGAAACGGTTGGTAAAAAAATGAGTGTAGAACAGGTGATGAACGAAATTGAAAACGAAATTATTTTCTATGATGAATCAAAAGGTGGTGTGAGCTTTTCAGGAGGTGAGCCTCTCAGTCAGCCCAACTTTTTAAAAGCTTTATTAAAAGCATGTCATCAAAAAGAATTACATACTGCTATTGATACCAGCGGATATGCTTCAACATCTGTTATACAAAATATATTGCCTTATGTGCATCTTTTTCTTTTTGATTTAAAACTTGCCAATGATTCAGAGCATCAGAAATATACAGGTGTCTCAAACCAGCTGATTTTGAAGAACTTAGAATTTATATATCATTCCGGCAAACCAATTATTATTCGTATTCCATTGATTCAACATATTACCGATACCGATGAAAATCTAAGAAAAATACGAGCTATTTTACAGCTTTATCCACACATCAAACGAGTAGATTTGCTTCCATTTCATACTATTGCAAAAAGCAAGTACGAACGTTTTGGAAAAAATTACCCGCTGTATCATGCCGATCCGTACGACAGTCAGAAAGCAAAAGATATTGCTGCTTTTTTCAGTGAGACTGTTGAAACAGTTAGTATTGGCGGATAAAATTTTTAACAGACTTAGGCTAACAATTACTATTTTTACGGTACAAACTTATTGGACTTCAGATTATGACAGAACGCATTCAAAAGCTCAGAGAGCAGAGTTTACAAGCTATCAACACTTTTTCGGCCGAAAGGGCAATACTGGTAACCGATTTTTATAAATCCGGTGAGCCGTTAAAATATTCTATTCCTGTACAGCGTGCGTTATGCTTTAAATATCTCATGACACATAAGTCAATTTTTATCAACGAAGGTGAATTGATAGTAGGGGAGAGGGGGCCTGCACCTAAAGCTACTTCCACTTATCCCGAAGTGAGCCTGCATACCCTGTCCGATTTAGATATTTTAGATACCCGTCCAAAAGTGTCTTTTAAAGTAGATGATGCTACTCGTAAGCTGTACGAAGAACAAATCATTCCTTACTGGAAAGGAAAAACACAGCGCGATAGGATTTTTGAAAACCTTAGCAACGAATGGAAACAAGCTTATGAAGCAGGAGTATTTACCGAGTTTCAGGAACAACGTGCACCCGGACATACCGTCGCCGGGAAAAAAGTGTTTCAAAAAGGAATGCTTGATTTCAAAGCTGAAATAGATGCCGCGATAAAAGCTCTTGATTTTGAATACGATACTCAGACTATTGAACGCAGAGAACAGCTCAAGGCAATGGATATTGCTGCCGATGCACTGATATTATTTGCGAATCGTTATGCCGATTTGTTGACAAAACTTTCAGAAGAAGAAACAAATGCAGTACGCAAGGCGGAGCTGGTAGAGATGTCGCGTATATGTCGTAAAGTGCCGGCTCATGCACCTGATACATTTCACGAGATGTTACAACATTATTGGTTTATTCATGTGGGCGTTATAACCGAGTTAAACCCGTGGGATTCTTTCAACCCAGGGCGATTGGACCAACATCTGTATCCGTTTTATAAACAAGAGTTAGAAGCAGGCACGTTAAATAATGAATGGGCTGTTGAATTGTTGAAGTCATTCTGGGTGAAATTCAACAACCACCCTTCTCCACCAAAAATGGGTGTAACTGCGCAAGAAAGCAATACCTATACTGATTTTTCACTTATCAATCTCGGAGGAGTAAAAGAAGACGGCAGCGATGCGGTAAATGAACTTACTTATATTTTACTTGACGTAATAGAGGAAATGCGCATATTGCAACCCAGCTCGATGGTTCAGATCAGTAAGAAAAACCCGGATAGATTCGTAAAACGAGCTGTGCGTATTGTTAAAACCGGATTCGGACAGCCATCTTTCTTCAATACTGAAGCTATCATACAACAGTTATTAAGTCAGGGAAAATCAATCATTAACGCACGAAATGGCGGAGCCAGCGGATGTGTTGAAACGGGTGCTTTTGGTACGGAGGCATATATATTGACCGGATATTTTAATCTGAATAAAGTATTAGAAATTACACTTAATAATGGCATTGACCCACTTACAAACAAGCAAATTGGTGTTCAAACACTTAGCTCTGAGGAGTTTAAAAGTTTTGAAGAGCTTTATAATGATTTTGAACAGCAGCTTATGTATTTCATCAATCTGAAAATTGAAGGAAACAATATTATTGAAAAACTCTGGGGGAAATATATGCCGGTTCCATTGCTTTCACTCATCACGGAAGATTGTATCAAAAACGGCAAAGATTATAATGCTGGTGGTGCCCGCTACAACACAAGTTATATTCAGGGTGTTGGACTGGGAAGCATTACTGATAACCTAACCGCCATCCGAAAATATGTGTTTGACGATAAGACTGTGAGCATGGCTTATTTACTTCAGGCTATGAAGGTAAATTTTGAAGGCTACGATCAATTGCGCCATGATGTGATTTACAACACTCCCAAATGGGGCAATAATGATGAGTATGCCGACCGACATGCTGTGCGAGTGTTTGAATCATTTTACAGTTCAGTTAATGGTCGTCCTACTGCTCGTGGAGGTATTTTCCGCATTAATATGTTACCTACTACCAGTCATGTGTATTTTGGAAGTAAGATAGGTGCTATGCCTGACGGACGGCTTGCTTTCGAGCCGCTGAGCGAAGGGATAAGCCCGGTGCAGGGAGCCGATAGGAAAGGACCGACAGCAGTGATACAGTCGGCAGCAAAAATTGATCATATCAAAACAGGAGGAACACTGCTTAACCAGAAATTCTCGCCATCCTTTTTCAATAGCGAAGAAAATATTGATAAGATAGTCAGCCTGATTCGGTCGTATTTTAAAATGGACGGACACCATATACAGTTTAATGTGGTGGATGCCGATACCTTACGCGATGCACAAAAGCATCCGGAGAAATATCAGGACCTTATTGTGAGAGTAGCCGGCTATTCGGATTATTTTAATGATCTGGGTGAATCTCTGCAAAACGAGATTATCAGACGTACCGCACATCAAGCATGAAATATGAAAAATATTTTCTTTGTTAAAACATAGAAATTAAACCTTTATCTCATTATTAAATCATATTTTTATGCAAAAATCGTGATCATCTAATTATGAAAAAACAATTATATAGATTTTTGAATCCTAAGTTTCAAAATCTTTTTCTGGAATATAAAGTAGATTTTAAACCCAGGTATGGTCATGGAAAACCACCACACACTGAGCTGTATGAGATTATCAACGCAAATCGCGTGTACTTTAAAGCACTTCGTAGAAGTGCTTTAAAGTACAAAGAAAACATATGGTTGATTCAAGATAATAAGAAGGAAAAAGATCGCACCAAGCCAGTTTGGAATAATGGATTTCTACCAGGACTTGATATAATTGCGATTTATACTATGGTTACCGAGTACAGACCTAAAAAATATATCGAAATTGGATCCGGTAATTCGACCAAAGTAGTTTATAAAGCAAAAACAGAACAGAATTTAGATATTGATATCATATCAATTGATCCTATGCCGCGAGCAAATATTGATATGCTGGCTGATAAGGTCATAAGAAAACCATTTGAGAGCATAGAATTTTCCGTTCTGGATGATCTGAATGAGAATGATGTTCTTTTTATAGATAATTCACATAGAATCCTTCCAAATTCCGATTCAATGGTGTTTTTTCTTGAAGTATTACCCAGACTGAAGAAAGGTGTTATAGTGCATCTTCATGACATATATTTACCTTATGATTACCCACAATTTATGTGTGATAGATTCTATTCGGAACAATATGGATTAGCTATGTATTTATTGGCTAACCCAAAGAAATATTGCACTTTATTACCAAATTATTTCATATCTGAAGATAAGGAGCTTTCCGAGTTGATATCATCGGTTTGGGAGCATGAAAATTTACATGGCGTTGAAACGCATGGGGGATCTTTTTGGTTAAAGATCAATGAGTAAATTGTTGTATAGAATACTCATATACTGGCTATTTCCTACCAAAGTCGGCAGGAATCTGACCCCATTTTTCTGTGTTCCATTTCAGTAGTGGTACTTCAATTGGATTGGAAGCAAGCCATTTTTCAGCTCGTTTCAGCACCTCAAAAGTGGTTTGATTCTTTTCGGAAGGAATTAATTTTGTTCGGGCAGCGCCGCTTTTAATCCATGAAAGAGCAAGTAGAGAATCAGAATAGATAACTAGTTGAAGTCGTTTTTGTTTTTGCCAGGCTAAGGCATGGGCTATAGCTAAGAACTCACCTATATTATTGGTTCCTTCGGGAAACTTTTTGCGAAAAAGCTCCGTACCGGTTTCCGTGAAAACACCTCTGTATTCCATGACGCCCGGATTACCCGAACAGGCAGCATCCACAGCTATCGAATTGATAATAGGCTTTTCGCTTTCCGGCAGATGCTGAATCTGAAAACTCAACCTCCAATCATGATCAGGGCCTTTGTCAAAAGCAAGGCTAGCTTCTTTAAGGGTTTTAAAGCTCTTGTATTTAGCCCCCGAGAAACCCTTTATTTGCTTTTCACATTCAACCCAGTTATCGTATATGCCAGGGTGAAAACCAGCCCAAACCACATAATATTTTGACTTTTTTTTTGACATAGCTACTTTTCTGATACCTCTTGCCTTATCACTTATACTTCAAAAGGAATAACTTGTGTCATTCCGTGCACTAAATATTTTCTTTTTGTTCGCATACAAAGGCAAACATATCGTGTACGCCGCTTTTCCAATTTTTGAAAAGTACGTCCGTTAGGAATGCTAAAGTGTGCTCCTGTTGGAAGTGAATACAACTCAACTACGGTTGTATTTGATGGAGGATCATAGGTTCGTAAGACTTTTTTTAAGGCAGCTTCACTGCCTGGTGATAAATTATACGTAAAAAGATATGCGTCCAATGCCTGTAGAATATCTTTTGGAAACACTTCTTCGTTTAAATAAAGCTTCATCAGATCGCTGTAGCAATCTTTCCATTCCTGGCCATGAGGTTTATGTCCATGCCCATATAATGTAAACGCTTCATGATGTGCCATTTCATGTATCAAGACAATCAAAAATTCAAAGTTATTCAAATCATAATTTATGCTTATACGAGCTGGCTTGGTATTATTGGGAGGGCGATAATCACCCAATTTGGTCAGGCGTTTCTGGTTAATACGCAGAAATATCTTGTTTTTTATGATGTAATCAAAAACATGATCTACTGATGCAGCAGGTATATACCGTTTTAATAGGTTCTTATACTGTTCCGACATCGCAGCTAAAAGTTGATTCAACGGGTTGATACGACCAGGAAGGGCAATCACAATCTTTCTTTTTCCGTTTACCTCCCGGAAGATGTACCTTGGATGAAGAATGGCATGATGCTAACAGGCTTATCATCAAAAAGAGGATGAAAAACCGGATGCAAACTGTAACAATTCTTTTAGTCATTTTGTAAAAGCTCTTCTTATCTGACTACAAAAATACACTTTTACATCTTTTCCGGCGTTTAGATACTAAGCTTACCAATAGCTACTTAGCGAATCAGCTTCAAGCTGATATGTATTTTTTATCTTTCTTTATGGGAGTTTGTTGTACTTTTAACCATCGAAAAAGCTGGTAAATATGTTACGGACTTTAGGTGAATATGTTCTTTTGATGTTTGAGACTTTCAAACGTCCGGACAAAGGTCCTGTATTCAGGCGTCAACTGTTAGTAGAAATCATTGGTTTAGGAATTGATTCTATCAGCATTGTAGCTTTTATATCAGTATTCACCGGAGCCATCATAGCTATTCAAACAGCGTATAATATTGATTCTCCGCTTATTCCACTTAAAATGGTAGGATTTACCACCCGTCAGATGATGATATTGGAGTTTTCTCCTACTGTCATCAGTTTGATTTTAGCCGGTAAAGTAGGTTCCCGTATCGCTTCTGAGATTGGTTCTATGCGGGTTACCGAACAAATAGATGCGTTGCGGGTTATGGGTGTCAACCCGGCTAATTTTCTCATCCTGCCTAAGATCACTGCAAGCATGCTGTTCAACCCGGTACTTATTGTTTTCAGCATGGTGGTCGGTATTTTAGGAGGTTGGGTAGCCTGTATAGTTACAGGATTAGTGCCTTCGGTAGATTTTATTGAAGGGTTACGCGGGTGGTTCGAGCCTTTTACAGTTACTTATGCCATCATAAAAACATTGGTATTTGCTTTTATCATTGCTTCTGTTTCAGGTTTTCTGGGCTATAATCTGAAAGGCGGATCAGTAGAGGTAGGAAAAGCAAGTACACGGGCTGTAGTAGTCAGCAGCATATTAATAATTTTGTTTGACCTGATCCTGACACAATTACTATTGGTATGATTGAAATTGCTAAGCTTTCAAAATCGTTTGGCCCACATAAGGTTTTAACCGATATCAACACTTTTTTTGAGAAAGGTAAGACCAATTTGATCATTGGTCAGAGCGGATCGGGCAAGACTGTATTGATGAAATGCTGTACTGGTCTTGTCGAACCAGATGAAGGTCAGGTGAGCTTCGACAATCGGAATTTTTCATCTATTTCAGAAAAAAAGCGAAGAGAAATTCGTAAGGAAATGGGTGTCTTGTTTCAGGGTGGAGCGTTATTTGATTCACTTACTGTTGAACAAAATGTGATGTTTCCATTGAATATGTTCACTGATAAAAGTATGGAAGAAAAATTGGATAGGGTAAATTTTTGCTTGCAAAGGGTGAATCTGCAAAATGTAAATCAGTTGTATCCTTCCGAGATCAGTGGCGGTATGATGAAACGTGTGGCTATTGCACGCGCCATTTCAAACAGCCCGAATTATCTGTTTTGCGATGAACCTAATTCAGGCCTTGATCCGAAAACTGCCGAAGTGATTGATCAACTGATCAGTGAAATTACGTTAGAATACGGAATCACGACAGTTATCAATACACACGATATGAATTCGGTGCTGCAGATTGGCCAACGGATCAATTTTTTATATCATGGACAACTGTGGTGGACCGGCGACAAAGAAAGTATTTTACAAACTGATAATCCAGAGCTGAAAGATTTTGTGTTTTCTACCGAACTCACACGCCGGCTGAGGTAAATAATCATTCCCATGCAAATCATTGATATTGTTTTTATTGTACTTCTTCTCATAGTAGCTATCCGGGGTTTTTACAACGGATTGATAGCTGAGTTGAGCGCTTTGGCTGCTTTGATCATCGGTGGTTATGTGTCATTTTTCTTTTATGATGTGACGGCTGACTTTTTAACAACCCTGTTTCAGCTACAAAGTAAATACCTACCTCTGATTGCGTTTGTACTTACTTTTATTTTGATAGTCATAGTGATCCGATTGATAGGTAGCCTGATCGAAAAATTGGTGAAAATCTTGGTGCTAAGCTTTTTCAACCGGTTGCTCGGCGCCATATTCGGCATACTCAAAGGAGCACTTATCATAAGCTTGATTCTGATGCTGCTGAACTTTTTCGCTATCACAAATCATATCTTGTCGAAGGAGAAGCAAAATACATCCTTGCTGTATTCGCCTATAGAAAAATTTGCTCCACATCTTTTTAAGCGGTTTGGAATTCCTGACCCATTGAACAGCAAAGAAGCAACGCAAAACAACAGCAAAGCTGAAACAGTAAGTTTTTAATACGACTGCCAAACTGGATTCATGCAAATTCTGCCTGCTCATATGGTATTTGTATTCGTCTTTAAACCTGCCTTTCTAAGAAAAATGATACCGTTGTTTAGCTTTTAAAGGTATTTTTGGCACGCAAAAACCAAATTTTTATGAAACCTATCTGGGTAGTGATAGTATTGGCCTTTAGTTCAGGTCATTTTCTTTTTTCACAGAATAATTTCTCAGCATCCGGCGAACAGCATGGATTTTGGCAATACGACACTGTGTTCGTAACCTCAGACGTCATTGTGCCCCATTTGGAAGAGCTGCATATTGCTGCAGGAACAAAGATTATTTTTCAGGGGCATTATTCCATGCACATACAGGGAAGTATCAAAGCCATTGGTCAGCAAGGCGACAGCATAGTGTTTACAGTTGCCGACACTTCGGGTTTTCATACTATTTACAACAACGATGGAGGCTGGAACGGCTTGCGTTTTGAAGATACTCCATTAGATAATGATTCGTCCTTGTTTGAATATTGTGTGTTCAGCTACGGAAAAGCAGTGGGCGATTCAGCCAACTGCTATGGCGGTGCTATACGGGTGATCCGTTCTGGTAATATAGCTATGCGGCACTCCCGACTGACAAACAACTATGCCTATTATTGGGGAGGTGCTATGTATGCGTATAAAACAAATATGATCGTAGAGTATTGCGCGGTTGAAAATAATTATGCTGGCAATGAAGGATTGATATATGGCTATGGCGGAGGCTTGTGCTTTGTCAGCTCAGAGCCTGAGTTGAGATTCGTATATTTTAAAAGGAACTCGTCCACCGGCATAGGAGGTGCGGTCTCGTTTGAATACTCCAACCCACTTCTGATAAATGCTGTTTTTGAAGAAAATCATAGTGGTCTTGGAGGTGCTATAGGTTTTCTGCGCAGCAAGCCTGAAAGAGCTATTGCAAATCTGCTTATTGCAAATAATACTGCATTATTTTTTGGCGGAGGTATAGCCAATATTACAGCATCTCCTAAAATGTCGAATCTGACCATTGTAAACAATCAGGCTTCTATGGGAGGCGGTTATTACTGCAATGAATTAGCTCATCCGGTATTGTATAACAGTATATTATGGGGAAATCAAAGCGATTCTCCTTTTGGATCGCAGGTATGGATATGGGATATAGTGTCGGTACCAGAATTTTATTACTGTGCCGTACAGCAAGGAGTAGAAGGTTTTGGCGGAAGCAGTTTTATTGGCATATACGAAAACTGTACAGAAGAGAACCCCGGGTTTACCGATGAAGCCAATAAAGACTATACACTGACAAAGAATGGCTCATGTTATAATGCCGGTATTAATTATCTGCCTTTTTATACGCTACCGCATTATGATCTTTCCATGAACCATCGCATACAGTTTGATACTATTGATCTTGGGGCTTATGAGATACAGGAATCGGTGGGTATCTCTGCTTTTCAGAGAGAAGCATTTACTGCCAAACTGTATCCTAACCCTATTAATTCTGATAGCAAACTAACGGTGAATAATCACAAACTGATCACAGCCGTCGAACTGATCAATCCATATGCTGCGATACTGCAACGGCAAGCTTTCAGTGCCATATCACAGAAAAACGACTTTCTGATCATGTCATTGTTTCCGGAGCTTGGACAGCTTCCTCATGGATGGTACCTTTTACGGATCACATATAGCGATGGAAGTAATAGCTTATTGAAGCTGATCAAATAAGCACGGTGAAATAGCTTCAAAGAAGACTAATTTTTCTCAAATATTTTCTGAACAGCAGCAAACAGTTTTTCCTTTTCAATGGGTTTGATAAGAAAATCATGGCATCCGGCTTCAAGTGCTTTATTGATCTCATCTGGCTGTGAGTAAGCAGTTTGCGCAATGATGATCATGTCGGGAAAACCTGCTAACACAAGTTTGGTTGCCTCCAATCCATCTATTCTGGGCATTTTCAAATCCATTAATATCAGGTCATAGGGATAAGACTGAACTTTTTCTAAAACTTCTGCTCCGTCTTTTGCATGGTCAATAGACTGTACATTGCCTTTCAGCAGTATATTCAGATAGTCGAAATTATTTTGTTCGTCTTCTGCGATAAGTATTCGTAACGCACTCAACTTTTTGAATGTTGATTCTACTATCAATTCGGATGTGCTTGATATTAGTACTTCACAAGGGAGTTCAAAATAAAATGTGGTACCTATTCCTTGTTTAGATTCTAAGTGAATACTTCCACCAATCAGTTTTGCCAGGGTATTGGCTATGTTTAGCCCAAGGCCGGTACCTCGTATTGCCCGATTTTGCGACTCTTCGCCTCTGAAGAAACGGTCAAATATTAAAGCTTGTTCGTTTTCGGGTATTCCTATTCCTGTGTCTTTCACAAAAAAGCTGATACCTTGCTGGTTAGCTGTAAAACCTATACTTATTCTGCCTTCTATGGTATATTTAATGGCGTTGGTGATAAGTATAGCTAATATTTGTCTGACCTTCCCCTTATCGTGAAAGATAGTAGGTGAGATATCGCTGATTTGTTTTTCGACAATAAGCAGCAGTCCTTTGCGATATGCCTCCGTAGTAAGTGTATGTTTCAAATCAGTCAGCAACTGTTTTATGTTGAAATGCTTTTTATCTAAGGGTATTATCTCAGATTCAAGGCGCGAGACAGCTAACACATCGTCAATGATACGCAGTAATTGCTCCGAATTATTGTTGATGACGTTAACAAAGTGTTGCTGCTCATTGGGTGTGTGTGCTTCATTTAATAAGTTTGAAAAACCTACTATGGCATTGAGTGGTGTACGTATCTCGTGGTTGAGATTGTTGAGAAATGATGTTTTCAGCCGATCACTTTCCAACGCTTTATTGCGGGCAAGCATCAAGTCGGTTTCCATTTTTTTTCGCTCGGTTATATCAACTATCAATCCTATCAGTCCGCTTACTTGTCCTATTTCATCGTGAAAAGGAGATTTGTTAAGAATGACCGTTCGCTTTTCTCCGGTGGGTAATGTCATCTCTCGGTCTAACGACTGAACTTGATCAATCCTATCAAATATTCGTTGATCTGATTCTATGTTTCGTAAAGCTACTTCATGAGGGTCGATCTGTAACAGGGTTTTTCCAATTATCTCCGTTTTTGAAACGCCAAACCAATCTTGAAATGCTTTGTTTATTCCAAGATATACACCTTGTGTATTCAAATAAAAGATCGGATTGGGGATAGAATCTAACAGTGTCTCAATAAAATATTTCTGCTTATTGATTTCGATCTCTGATAATTTTCTGTCGGTAATATTTTGTAGTATTGTCAGTACTTCCCAGCTACCGCTTTTGATCATTCGTGCATTATACCATTGTTTATCAGCACCCTCTCCAAGACTGTAGTCGAATTCGTGCAGCTCACCTGTTTCTATGGTTTTTTGAATGTATTCTTTGGTTGTTTTCGCTAAGGAGGGGGGCAAGACATCATAAATCAAACTGTTTATCATGTTTTCCATTGGAGCTATCAACATTTCTGTACTGGTTGTAAAGCCATCTATGTAACGTCCTTCACCATCAAAACGAAAATAAATATCAGGAACCAATGATAGGATTGCTTTAAAGCGCGATTCTGTTTCTGCTTTTTTTTGTTCGGCGCGAACCTGATCAGAAATATCTTCGGATATGGATAATATACCTTGTTTTCCGTCGGGAAGTGATACTAAAGTCTCAATCAATCGGCTTTGGCGGATAGTACCTTGTTTGGTGATGCTGTCTAAAGAAGATATTAAAATCTTGTTTTTAATAATGGATTTGATGTTTTCCTCTACCAAATGTTTATGAGATTCAGGGGCAATGATGCGAACATGCTGTCCTATCAACTCTTTGGCACTGTATCCATACAAACGGGTGAAAGTTTGATTGACTTCTAATATAGTACCGTCTAAGTCTTCAAGCAGTATTCCGAGTGGACTGTATTCAAACAGTGTACGATAGCGTTCTTCGCTAAACCTAAGAGCTTGTGCAATATTTTTTTCGTCGCTTGTATCCCTTGCAATAGCTAATACGGCAGCTTCACCATAAAAATTTGTTTGTAAGAATATGACCGATATCGGAAAAACTTCACCGTTCTTGCGTTTACCCCATACCTCTTTTCTAATACTGTGTCCTTCAAAAACTTTTGACAAGGTTTGTTGAATAAGAAGGCTGTCTGGTAACCCTGAAACCGACAATAGGTCTAATGGTTTTCCAATCAGCTCCTCCCTTTTATAGCCGTACATTTTTTCAACACCTTCGTTTACATCTATAAAAATGCCCTGTTGGTTTAAAATGAAAGTAGTTGCTTTTATCCTGTTGAAAAAGACTTGATAAGCTTTGCTGCTTAATACCCATTGTTGCTGCAGATTAAGGTTTTTGCTAGAATCGTTGAAGACCATCACTATACCAATAATGTTACCAGCTTCTTGCGTAATAGGTGCAGTGCTTCCAATGAGAGGAATGAGTTTCCCATCAGCCTTTTCTAAAAAGAAAGTATCATTATTCACCACTCCTTTAATTCGTAAAGCTTCATCAATCGGATTGTGGACTTGTGAAGCCGGGTCTGCATGCTTGAAGTTTACTATCTGGTTGAATTTTTTTCCGATGAGCTCGGAAGACGGCTTTCCAATTAGTTTCTCTGCAATAGGATTGCATTTCAAGATCTTTCCTTGAGTATCGGTGATTAATATGCCATCGGCTATAGAAAAGAAGCTGGTTCGAAAAAATTGCTCACTGTCGGATAATTGGGTAAAGAGAATACGTGTTGCCTCCTGATCAAGTAAAATTTTTGCGATAATGATAGTTACTATCGGGTAAATTCCTAATACTGTAAAGCCTATGACATAGAAAGTTTCGGCTCTGTAAACAGAAGGTAAGGTCAGTATAAGCAACATCATCACTAAATGAACCATTACTCCGAGCATATAAAAACGGGCATAGTTGGAGGGTATTCTGGACGACCGCCTGATGTGAAAATAAAAGGCAGAACCAATCAGATAAGCAGCAAGAATTACTAATGAACCCATTAATATTCCTACACCTCCTAAGTATAGCCGATAAGCTACTGCCATTATAGCGCTGATAAGCCCGCTCAAAGGACCAAAAAAATAAGCTGCTACGCTGATCACTATTGATCTGCCATCGAAAATCATTCCTTCCATAAAATGAAAAGGATACATCATTCCAACTATAGCAGCTAAGCCAAAAAGCAATCCTTGTAATATTTTTCCCATAGTGGTCTTTCGATCGTATCTGTGGTCAATAAAACCAGAAAACACGCTGAGAGCTACCAATACGGCTAGATTATAAATTAAATCAAGTTGAATCATTCTATGAAGGTTTGGTTGGATTGAAGATACTTCTAACTAATTCACCAGCTTCCAATAATGCTGTTTCATTTATTCCGTGAGGAATGTTTCGGGTATTGCAAAAGGTAATCAGTTCCCAGGAATTCAGATTTCCAAGAAGTTCGTTAGCGGCTGTAGGGCATCCACCCATGCCATTGAGTGCCGTTTCGTAACTGCGTACACCAGCTTCCCATGCCGCTTCTATTTTCGACTGACTCTCAGATGGTTTGGTGTGTAAATGCAATCCAAAATCTATTTCAGGAAAAGCATCAATAAGGGTTACATATACATTATAGATCAAATCTGGATTAGCAATCCCCAATATATCGGATAAGGGCAGATTTCGCAAACCTGATTCATACAAAATCGCTATTTCATCCATAAGCAATTGCATGCTCCACTCATCACCATAAGGATTGCCAAGACCCATTGAGAGATAGACTACCCACTCAAACTGATAAGGAAGAGACTTTTTTATCAGCTCTTGTATGAGGCTTAGAGCTTGTTTTTTGTCGGTGTTGAGGTTGCGTTTCAGAAATGTAGGAGAGATAGAATACGGAAATGACAGCATATTGACCTTACCGGAAGAAACAGCTTTATCAATGCCTTGGCTGTTTACAACCAATACCATTATCCTGGGTGCCGGATCCGGTAAGCTGATATGCGCAAGGACTTCTGCCGTATCGGACATTTGGGCCACTACTTTAGGCGATACAAAACTTCCGCAGTCAACTATAGAAAAACCGGCTTTCAATAATGATTGGGTATAAGCTGTCTTGGATGAGGTTGGTATCCATCTGTCAATCCCTTGAAGCGCATCCCTGACAGTTTCGGTTATCTTGATCATAGACCATAGGGGTTTACACTTGGGTAAAAGTAATTTTTTTTAATGTAGCAAAGTCAGATAGAGAATTTTCTTTAGTTGGTCTCAATCAAAAAGTTGTTCAAACAACTGCTTAACTGTAGCGATCGGGATAATTTTCAATGAATACCGTTGGTGGTCCAATCCTTTGTTATTGTATTTGGAAATAAAAATTGTATGGAACCCTAATTTATCTGCTTCGGCTATGCGTGCTTCTATTCGGTTTACTGCCCTTATCTCGCCTGAGAGGCCTACTTCAGCGGCAAAGCATTTTTTGGAGCTGATAGGTATATCTTCGTTTGAAGACAATATACTGGCTATAACGGACAGATCAGTAGCCGGATCGTCAACCCGTATGCCACCGGCTATATTCAGGAATACATCCAATGCTGACAGTCTGAATCCTGCTCTCTTTTCCAATACGGCTAATAGCATATTCAGTCTTCTCAGATCGAATCCTGTCCCTGATCGTTGAGGTGTTCCATAAGCGGCTGTGCTGACAAGTGCTTGTGTTTCAATAAGCATAGGCCGAACTCCTTCTATCATAGCTGCAATAGCTATACCGCTCATTTCTTCTTCGCGTTGCGAAAGCAGGATCTCACTGGGGTTGCTTACTTCACGCAAGCCAGCAGCATGCATCTCAAAAATACCCAGCTCGGAAGCTGATCCAAAACGGTTTTTAATAGTACGTAAAATACGAAAACCATAATGCCTGTCGCCTTCAAACTGAAGCACAGTATCCACCATATGCTCTAGTATTTTTGGACCGGCTATACTCCCATCTTTTGTGATGTGTCCGATCAAAAATACCGGGAAATGAGTAGTTTTTGCAAGCCTATTCAATTCGGATGCTGTTTCCCTGATCTGTGAGATGCTTCCTGCAGCTGCATCAAGCAAAGGTGATTGCATGGTTTGTATGGAATCTACTACGACGATATCGGGCTTCAGATCGTCAATATGTTTGCTGATGACAAGCGTATCAGTTTCGGTGAGGATAAAACAGTTTGGATTGTTGATACCTATACGATCGGCACGCATTTTCAGTTGTTGCTGGCTTTCCTCTCCACTGATATATAACACCTTCAGATTGTCGAACTGCAAAGCCACTTGCAACATTAGTGTAGATTTCCCTATACCCGGCTCGCCTCCTACGAGGACTAAGGAACCGGGAACCAATCCACCACCTAATACCCTGTTCAACTCGCCGTAACCGAGATCAATCCGGCTCACGGCCTGACTGCTGATTTCCTGTACAGCCAAGGGTTTGCTTGTCAGAGACTGTGATTTAAGCGAAGCTACAGCCGATTTTTTTCCTGTGACAGTGGTTTCTTCTACATAGGTGTTCCACTCACCGCAGGCAGGACATCTTCCGACCCATTTGGGGGATTCGTTTCCACAGTTTTTACAGAAAAAGACAGTTTTTGTTTTAGCCATGATGGGAATTAGTTTACAAATCAAGAAAGACAAGACAGATTAGTATCGTAAATAGATCTTTACAGTAAAATTTTGTACGTAAAGTTGGGGACAATTTCATGTCAGTATCACCTCCTGAATTATAAGATTCGGGCTATCCGAAATGGCATGCAATAGCCTCTTGTCAGCTTTCTATTTTCATTCGACTTTAGCAATTAAAAAAAGTCTTACCCAAGTCGTTATCGGATAATTGTCATCTCATCAATCAGGTGTGTTGCTTGTGCAAATTTATCAATGATAAACAGCACGTATCGTATATCAACCGATATGTTTCGGCACATAGCCGGATCGTACATCAGGTCGCTCATAGTTCCTTCCCAGCATCTGTCGAAATTCAGTCCTATCATTTGTCCGTCGGCATTGAGCACCGGGCTTCCCGAGTTGCCGCCTGTAGTATGGTTGGATGCGGCAAAAGCTATTCGCAGTCGCCCCTCAGTATCGGCATAAGGTTCGAAATCACCTGTGTGATATAGTTCTTTCAGCCGGTCTTCTACTACATAGTCGAAAATATCGGGGTTTTCTTTCTCCATGATGCCGTCAAGGGTAGTATAAGGACTATAGTATATGGCATCGGCTGGTGAATATCCTTCTATTTTTCCATAGGTTACTCTAAGGGTGAAATTAGCATCGGGATAGAAACGCTTGCCGGGCTGCATTGCCATCAGACCTTTCATATATAGCCGTTGCAAGCTGTCGTTGGAGGCGGTAATAGCGCGCATGGGCTGGAGGAGATTGGACTGGCTGAAGCTATGAATATCAGAGATGGCTTGCCAGACAGGGTCCTGTCCTAATTTTTTTAGTTTTTTCTTTGGGTTGAGCTGCATCCATTTCTCAATGTTTGCCGGTGAAGTAAACATGCTTTTATCAAACAAATTGTTTACCGCTGCCTGCACATTGCCTTTTTGAGCGATCACATTTAGAAAATCAGGCCGGAAATTTTCTGGCTGATTTTCTGTCCAAAGGGCTAACAAAGCTGCTGCTACCTCCCGGTCAATAGGCTGATGATAGTCTTTGAAAAAGCTTTGAATAAAACTTTTTAAGGTTGTTTCCAACTCTTGTAGCTTGTCTGGGTCAATCGTTGTCTTTTGCAGTTCGGTAGCTAATGGTCGAAACCGGTTGGCAAGTTGAAAGAGCTCTATTCCCATTCCGGCTTCGTTTATATAATCCATTGCCAGCGTAAGCTTCTCTAACTGCTTGTAGTTTTGTTCGAAAGCAGGGATCAGTTCGCTGTACATCTTTTTCAGCTTGGGGTCAGTTTTTGCCCATTCAGTAAATCGTGTTTCTGTTTCCTGTTTCCGGTCGATGGCATGTAGTCGGTGTATGCCTTTGCTTTCGCCTATCATTTTCTTCCACGCATTTCCTACCCCAGCATCTTTGGCAGCATATTGAATACGAATTTTTGGATCGGTGTCGGAATAGCGTTTAAACACTTCCAATCTTTTTTGGCGCAGTGCTATTCGAGCTGGATTTGAGACTTCAGTGATCATATGTACTGCCGCTGCGGGTAAGTATTGATTTGTACGTGCCGGATACCCGAACACAAAAGTAAAATCTCCTTCATCTATCCCTTTGATAGAAATCGGGAGATGAAAATCAGGTGTATAAGGTATATTGTCGGGATGGTATTCAGCAGGATTTCCATCTTTATCCACATAAATCCGGAAAAGGGAGAAATCGCCAGTATGACGTGGCCACATCCAGTTATCGGTATCGCCTCCAAACTTACCAATATTCGATGGGGGAGCCCCCACTAAGCGTATATCTTTAAATATACGGTTGTAAATGATATAATACTGATTTCCATGGTAGAACGGTCTGATAGTAGTCGTCAAACCGCTCTCCTGATCAGCTGTTTCTGTGATTTTTTTGATGTTGTCTTTAATGATGGTGTTGCGTTCGGATTCGGTCATCTCATTGGTTACTCCATCCAATACTTTTTCCGTTACCTCTTCCATTTTTACCATCATGGTAACTGTAAGTCCGGGATTAGGCAGCTCCTCAGTTTGATTCATAGCCCAGAAACCATTTTTGAGATAATCGTTTTGCAGGGTACTATGTCGTTGTATCTGACCATATCCGCAATGATGGTTGGTGAGCAACAAGCCCTGGTTAGAAATTATCTCGCCCGTACAGCCTCGCCCAAAAAGTACTATGGCATCTTTCAAACTCGATTGGTTGATGCTGTATATGTCTTCGGCAGTGATGCGCATACCCATTTGCTGCATCTCCTGTTCGTTGAGCTGTTGAAGTAAAACCGGTATCCACATCCCTTCACCGGCTAAAACAAAATGAGAACTGGTTAATAAGGCAAATACTAAATAAATAAACTTTTTCATCCGTATAAAATTTTATAATAACTTGTGTGTAAAGCAGTTTCAAAATTAAAGCTGATGAAATTGCTTTGCTTTTCCATACATTTTCTTACATATATCAGGATATGCTTACGAAGGTGTATGGACTTCTTCATTAGAATAAATATTTTTCCGTAAAAATACGTCTTTAATTCATCAATCTAAGGCTGCATTATGCCAAAGGCTTATTCTTTTGTCTTTTTGGTATATGTTGGGTCAAGTGCAATAATTTTCTGCAACAAAACCGTGTTGGGAATACTTACCAACTTTCCATCAGCTGTTTTGATGTACAAGAAGAACATCGAAATATTTTCTACTATACCTTCTAAAGGATAATCTTTATCGAGAATTTTTATAGGTCCTCCTATGCGAATGGGATGGTTGAAAAACAATATCAGGCTGGAGGTGATATTCGATAGGATAGACCATTGAGCCACAAAAGCAACACCTAATATAGTGAGTGAAGAGGTAATGAATATTATAAGTCGTTGTGAATCAACACCCCATACACCGGTGAGCAGGACTATAGCTAACACAATGATAAAGAAATTAATGATCTTCGAGATGATGCGTTTGCGCTCAGAAGCTAACTGCAAAGAAGTTAAAATTCTGTTGGTGAAATGTTGTAAAAATAATTTTATACCGGCCAAAGCTACTAGAATGATGACCGAAAGCAGGATTTGCAGTTGATATTCTTTCATGTCTGTTCGTGTAAAAGTGGTTTAATTGGATGATTATTAAACAATATGCTGTTATACTGTGGCACAAGCTACGGTAGCTACACTTACTTTCAAATGAGTGGCTTCCAACAAGGTGGTTACGCATGCTTCTATAGTACTTCCGGTAGTGATCACATCATCAACCAATAATACATGACTGTTGGTGAATTGGGATGGATTGGTCACTGTAAAAATATTTTTTACGTTTTGCCAGCGCTCATCTCTCGATTTTTTCGTTTGAGTTTCGGTGGCAACACTTCGTATCAGATTATCTGTAACTACCGGTAGCTTCATCACTTTTGCCATCCCATTGGCTATCACTTCTGCCTGATTATATCCTCTGATATGTTTCTTTTTAGGATGGAGCGGAACCGGAACTATCAGTTGAACATCCTGATATAATGGCGCTTCTATGAGTGAGGTACCAAGTTGTTGTCCGAGATACAAACCGATCCCTTTATTGGAACGATATTTCAAGCTGTGAATGAGTGGCTGTATGCGCCCTTTTTTTGCGAAAAAATAACATGCACTGGCTGCATGCAATGGGACACGCCCCCAGAAAATACGTGCTACAGGATTGTCGGGTATGGTTTCATACGCCGTTTTTGGCATCAGGAAATTGCACGAAAGACATACGGATGATTCTCCTCGTGTGAGTAAAGAACCACAAGCCAGACAAACATCCGGAAAAAACAACCCGATCAGACCTTGTAGTGCATTCATGAAACAGGCATGTTGAGTACTACAAATGTAGTTTATTTTCCTGTACGACTATCTACCTCAAACGATGGCTTAGAGCTATAAATCTTATCGGATGATCAGCTTTATAGGGAGCTCAATAGCTTGTTCAAACGGTATCATGGCATTGATCAGCTTAAATGACTCAAAAGTATGTAGCGAATCTACATCAATAGCTGCTGTTTTAATTATTCCACGACGCAGCAGATACTCGCGTTGAACACCAGCAAGCAATGGCGTAGCAGGTGTGACCCAGCTTCCGTGATGGGAGAATAAAATATTACAGTACGAACTGTCGGTGATCAGGCCATTGATGACAATCAAAATATCGTCATGATCAGCAGCGGATGCTTTAAGCTGTTGAATAATACTTCTGTCGGAGTATTTAAAAGAATAATCTATCTGAGAAGCATGAACTAATTTTATGGAATCTGGAATCTGGTATTGGTAGGGAATGAAAACAGGTGGAGCAAAACTGAGCCCATATTCAATCCGGCATTTAAAAAGTCCCTTTGAGGGCATGTTCCATTGTTGAAAATAATCCGATAATGAGAAATCATCTTGATTATCAAATAAATGATATCTTGCTTTGCGTATGCGATCTTCATGCAGTTTTAACAGATAAAATCTGCCGTCAGCCAATCTGATTGATTCAATCAATGGATATTTTACCTGCATATCAGTCATGCTGCTTTAGGTTATAAACAAGCTTAAGTTGGCAAATATAGTAGTCGTAATCTGGAAATGCATACACTATCTCCAATAATATTTGTTTAATTTTGTTACAAATACAGTATGATGCGACGTTTTTTAAGCATTTTCCTGATGTTGTGGTGGGCTAGCTTATACGCACAGGATACCCTTACTATTATGCAATATAATCTGTTGTATTATGGTCAGGTTACCGGTTTTTGCAATAACAGCAACAACAGTCTGGAGATGAAAGACCCTTATTTACAGACTATTTTACGTGAGCTACGTCCAGATGTATTTACGGTCAATGAGCTTTCAAAGAATGAAGCTATACACGATCATCTGCTTGAGAAGTTAGGTGAAGCGCTGCCATCAAAAAGTTTTCAACGGGCTGCATCAAGTAATATCAGCAATTCAACCATAGTGAATATGTTGTATTACAACAGCCGTAAACTGAGTCTGAAAGCTCAATACACGGCTCAAACCTATATACGTGATATAGATGTGTATGAGTTGTATTATAACTCGGACGATCTTTCGTATGGAGATACCGCATTTTTGGTGTGTGCAGTGTGTCATCTGAAAGCCGGACAAGGAACCTCAGAGGCTAATACACGGAAAATTATGGTTGAAAACACATTGAGATTCCTTGAGACGCGTTACGAACACAGCAATGTGTTGTTTATGGGTGATTTTAACTTTTATACCGGCTTTGAACAAGGGTTTCAGCTGATGCTGAATTATGAGAATCCCAATATGCGATTCTTCGACCCTATCGGACAAATTGGTGATTGGAACAATAATAGTTTCTATGCAACCATACATACCCAGTCTACTAATGTAGCCGGAGGAAATTGTAAAGCGGGTGGTGGCATGGATGATCGTTTTGATCTGATCATGATTTCCGATGAGGTACGTTTTGGTACAAAAGATATGCGGTATATACAAGAGACCTATAAGGCTATTGGGCAGGATGGGCAACGTTTTAAAGCTACTATCAACGGTATGCCGCAAAATGCTGTTGTATCGCAAGAAATGGCTGATGCACTTTTTTATATGTCGGATCACCTGCCAGTGAGTATGCAGATCTATGTGGATAAGACCCTTGATCTGCCTGTTTATTATTCACCAAGCTTATTGGCTTCCATTATTCCGAATCCTGTACAGTATCAAGCTGCTGTTGAATATGATGGGTATGTGAGTGGGAAAGTTCAGGTATCAGTGTTTGACCTCAGCGGAAGTAAATTGTTTACTCAACTAGTTTATTTGGATACCGGAACACAGCGGTTTGAATTAGACCTGTATCATCTGCGTCCGGGATTCTATTTCCTACAACTTACAGACGACACCAAACGCATGCAAACTCTTAAATTGATCAAACTATAGGTTGTTATCGCCATAAAACCAGATCACCTTTGGAGGCGTCCAACATAGAAGGATGTACGGAAGATTTTATTTCCCCTTCTATAAGTTGCAGCAGGTTTTGTTTGAGATAGTTTTTAGAATAGCACAAGCTCACTTCTCTAACCGGTTTACTTCCTTCAAACCGTACCACATTATCCAATTCCTCACCTGCCATATCGTTAACCACTAGTTCGGGTATGACGGTATAGCCTCCTTCACGTCGGATAATGCGCATCAAAGTTTCAAGCGAACCTCCTTCCAATTCATATGGCAATTCCTGACGGCTATCGGGTTGAATATCGCATAGATTTATAACCTGACTTCGGAAACAATGACCGTCGTTTAACAACCAAATATCATTCAGCTTCATGTCAGGTACCCGGATAGTGTTCTTACGAAGCATGGGATGATCATGATGTGCATAAACAAGCATCTCCTCATAAAACAAAGCCCGTTCAATGATGGCCGGATCGTCATACGGAGTTACAAAAACACCCGCATCAAGTTGTCCGTTTTTAATTTTAATCACAATTTGTTCGGTGATCAGTTCTTCGATATACAAATTGACTTTTGGATATTTCTTTTTAAAATTTCCGGCAAAAAGCGGTAACAAATAAGGTCCCAGAGTAGGTATGATACCCATATGCAAGGTTCCGGCAATATCACCGGTTGCCTTGTCAACTATATCTTTTATCCGATCGGCTTCGGCTAATACTTTTCTGGCCTGAGTAATAATCGTTGCGCCTAATTCGGTTGTCAATACCGGTTGTTTGCTTCGATCAAATATTTTTATTCCAAGATAGTCTTCCATTTTCTTAACCTGCATGCTAAGCGTAGGCTGTGTAACAAAACAATGTTCGGCTGCCTTGCCAAAACTTTTGTAGCTGTCAATGGCAACTATGTATTCCAACTGAATTAAAGTAAACATCAAAAGTTATAGATTTTATTTATGATCCTTTAAGAATTATTGATTTGACAAATATATTATATACCTTATCTTTGCAGATGTATTTAACAAATATTTAACAAATTAAAGTTGAAATTATGGAACAAGAAATGAATGTGATGCCAAGGATTGGTGATATGGCACCTGATTTTAAAGCGATGACAACCAGAGGAGAGATTCAGTTTTCGGAATTTATCAAAGGCAGTTGGACTATTTTATTTTCCCATCCGGCCGATTTCACTCCTGTATGTACTACCGAAATGTCGGGTTTTGCTCTTCGCGAAGAAGAGTTTACCAAGATGAATACCAAGTTGATCGGTTTGAGTATTGACAGTATTCATTCGCATATTGCCTGGGTTAACAATGTACACGAAAAATTAGGTGTTATGATGCGTTTTCCCATCATAGCCGATATTGACATGAAAGTGTCTAAGTTGTATGGTATGCTACAACCGGGTGAAAGCGAAACGGCTGCTGTTCGTGCTGTTTTCTTTATTGATCCGGTAGGAAAGATTCGCTTGATTATGTATTATCCACTGAATGTAGGCCGTAATATGGATGAGATCATCCGTGCTTTACAGGCCCTGCAAGTATCTGACGAACATAAGGTAGCTCTCCCGTTGGATTGGAGACCAGGCGATAAGGCCATAGTTCCTCCACCAAAAACAGTAGAGGAAATGGAAGAAAGAATGAAATCGGACTACGAAATGATTGACTTCTATCTCGCTAAAAAGCAAGTATAAAATTTTAATAAACCTGATAAGGCAGTTCGATTGATGCGATACTGCCTTTTAAACTCTTTTTAATCTTAAAAAAATTACAAATGGCAACAAAAAATAAAATTGGATTAGATACCAATAAAGTAAACAAGATTGTTGAAAAACTGAATGTGCTATTAGCCGATTTTTCTATCTTCTACATGAATGTAAGAGGTTTTCATTGGAACATACAAGGTGAAGGCTTTTTTGTGCTGCACGAAAAATTTGAAGAAATCTATGACGACCTTGCCGATAAAATTGATGAGTTAGCCGAGCGTATTCTTACCTTAGGCCAAACTCCGGTTCATGCATATAGCGAATACATCAAATTATCGGGTATTGAAGAGATGAAGAATATTAGTAACGGTCGTGATACAGTAGCTCATGTGTTGGAAGTGTTTCAGAAATTGATAGCTTCCGAGCGCGAACTGATTGAATTGGCCGGCGAGGCTGATGACGAAGGTACCACAGCCCTGATGAGCGATTATATACGTGAACAGGAAAAAACAATCTGGATGCTGAACGCATGGATGCAAAGATAATCCTTACAAAATCATGCAAAAAAGCGGCTCGTAAAGCCGCTTTTTTGTTTTAATTTATAGCCTATTACATACTTTTATAGGTGTATAAACGAGATTAATAACCAAGCGTAGTATTGATAATCAGTATGCTTGATTAACAACCACCTGCTATAGGTTTTATTTCTATTTGTGTGTCGGGCAGGATTGCATTTGATTTGCGTTTTGCTGTACCATCCGATTCGTTTTTAAAGAAAAGCACATAATTGAAACCTGCTTTCTCATCATGGCTTTCGTATTTGTCGGGAGCCAGTCCTGACAAGGTTTCGTTGATCAGAAAATCACGATCAAGTGCTGCCACCTGTATGTTTTCTATTCCTTGAGCAACTAATAGCTGAGCGGCTATCATTGCTTGTGTTTCCTCATCGCCTAATACTATCAATTGCTTTTGTGCTTTTAAGGCGTTGAGATTTTTTTTCATCAGCAGATCGGCAAGAGGCACTGCAAGCTGATTTTGAAATCCGGGTATTTCAGATTCTTGATCACCAAGATATACCAGGGTATAATCAGCTATGCTTCCATCGTCATACATTTGTTTCAACTGATATGGCAAAAGCAGCATATCATCTGACAACATAGCAGCATGTACATGTGCTGTAGTATTTTTATAGGTTGGCGACATCATCCATTGGATCAGTATAATACCTATTGCTGCCACTAAAAAAAGCAAGGCGGCATTGTTGAGCATCTTATCATTATGTCTTTCCATGGTTCTTCAATATTTATGTATTTCTAACATCCACCTTGCCCGGCAGGCGGGGCTTCAATTTCTACTATAGTTGTTACAGGTGATTTTTTAATTATTGCTTTCTCGGCAGCTTGCCCGGTTTTGAAAGCAGTATGAGCTTCTTCTATAAATCTGTCCCGAAATTGTTGCATTTCGTCTTTTGGTGTTGCATGAGGTTTATCGGTAAAATAGGTTTCAAAAAAGCCGTTCAATCCACCTTTCAGCACAAACAAGTTCTGAACACCTTCCCGACTGAGTAGCAACCATGCCTGATCGGATAAAGAAGAGCTATAGCTGTACAGTATAATTTTTTTATCCGATTCTTTTAATAATTTTTTATAAGACGGATTCAGCAGATCGGAAAATGGAATACGAATTGCTTCTGGAAACCGGAATCCACTCCTGTCAGGCTCTTTCATCACATCTACCAACAGCAGATCGTTCGATTTAGGATTCAAGAGTTTGAATGCAAGCTCGTCAGCATCTGTGTAATGTTTACCGGCAGCAACTGTATTTAGAAGTGTCTGACTGTCTTTTTGATACCATTTAGCTCGTGGCGCAGCAGGAAGAAATACGATCAGCATGGCTGTGCCTAACATCAGCAGGAATGGAGTGCGATAGGAGGGATGGAATAAAAAATGGGGATCATGAGCGATACCGTTGATTGAGTCTTCAATTTTACGAGTGATAATAAAGGCTGTCAGAGCGATAATCACTAATACTAATACAAAAACTTCACGGCTCATGCCCAAACTGTCGTACACCAATATATTTCCTAAGAAACTACCGGTATAAAGAGGTTGAAACGTCTCGTAAAACGAGCCAAAGATAAACACACCTACTAATAAACCTATCACAAAAAACATGGCGTCTATCTTACCAATGATGGCAGCTACAAAGCTGGTTCCCGGACAAAAGCCACCCAAAATAAATCCTACTCCCATAATAGCACCGCCAACTATGATAGACCATAAAAAGCTAGGGTTGATATAGATCAGCCCGTGTTCGATCCAACCCATGTATTGCAAGAGTATCAGACCTAATGCTGCAGTAATGGCAGCTGTAAAAAACACTCTTAGTACGACGAAATCATATCCGTAAAATACTCCTGCTAATTTTTGGGAGTTGCTGAATCCTCCTTGTTCAAGTACATAACCGAATCCTAATCCTATCACAAAAGCAAAAAACAGGCTCAGGTCGGCATTGATCAATCCTTGTGGAATAAGTGGTCCCATGTTATTCTCCTTTCTTTAGCGTATCCAGAGTTTTCTAAAAAAATAAGCGACAATAAAGCCTGTCCCGAATATGGCTATCATGGTCAGAAATCCTGCAGTGGACAAAACGGCCATGCCGCTCAGCGCTGCACCGCTTGTACATCCTCTCCCAAACTGCGATCCTAATCCAAAAAGGATACCGCCGGCAAAGGCAAATATCAATCGGGTTGTTTTAGTGATACGCGGCCCTTTGTCAATGGCAAATCCAGCTCTTCCCGACATAAAGCCCGAATAAAGAGCTCCTACTAACACACCTATAGCTAAGAATACTAACCAGTTACGCATAGGCCTGGACGTGCCTTCCGCAAAATACGATTCATAAAATGGATTATCTGCAGCATAAGCAGGCGATACACTGCCTACTGTTTGTATTACAACACTCTTGACAGCCCCGCTGGCGCCAAGACCCCTGCCGGTTACAAAAAAAGCTGCCAATAACACTAACCCTAATAAAAAACCAGCTAAATAGGGATTCATATACGATTTGGGTCGTTCCATACTAAAAGTTTTTAACATCCACCTTGGATAGATTTTATTTCAACATCAATTTTTTCAGGAATTTGTTGCTGCCCACTAACAAACGGAAAATTATTTTTATGTAGGTCTGACCAAAAAGTACCCGGCTTTTCTTCATTTTTTGAAATGGTCTCATACAAGAAACTGTTGGAACCATAGATTATCGAATACGCATCGTACCCAAGCATACGCAGGTAAGCCACTACATGGGCACTGTGCTGGCCTGTAAAACAATAAACTATTACAGGTCTGTCGGTGGGCAAAGTAAGTAAGTCTTGATCAGGATGCAGGCTTTTCTTGGGTGTGTATTGTATTGCACCGGTTAGATGGCCGTAATTTGTGTACTTGGCTTCTGGCCAATAATTTACGATATAAAAGTTATTATCAGGATCTAAAACTTCTTCTATGGTTTTTGTAAACGATAAGGGTGGCTGACTTAACAGATGTTTTGCCTGTTCTTTTGCAATCTGATAAGCAGTTGTACCCTTTGTTTGCAATAAAGGTAGCGTAGAAGGAGAGGCTTTAGGGTTTGAACTGGTTTCCATCTTATCTTCTAAGAAGTTGTTGATGACCATTTCCCAACCCGATTTGGCAAAGGCTTCATTCCATGAGCTAAGGCCAAAACGTATGAAGTAAGTATGGTCGAATCCAAGCAATCGGGTGATGGCTGTAACATATGATGAAACTTGTCCACGATTATCTACAAAGATAATTTTGTCGAAGGCAGCAGCTTCAATTTCCGATGTCATATAGTCGATTATTTCTGCTGCATCAATACGGATAGAACCGGCAATATGTGCTTCGGCATATTGTTCGGGCGTGCGTAGGTCAATGACTAAGATATTTGCTGTTTGCAAAGCCGAATAAACTTCAGCTGCATTTAGTATGGCTGGTACTATAGGGTCGTTGATGAAATCACCGTTTTCCAAAAAAAAGTCCGACAAAACCTGGCTCTGATCTGCTAAAGCTTCAGTTATTTTGTTTTGTGTAGATGACTTACATGCGCCAACTATCAGTATTACTAACAGCCATACAGCGAGTTGCTGGTATAAAAACTTTTTACTCATGCTTCTTCGGACTTGATTGTTTCATTATTTTTCGGGTCATCCTCTTCTTCATCTTCCAATTCTTCCCATCCTGTGATCATTGCTTTTAAATTGGAGGTCAATGTTTGGCCTGTGGTGATCAGATACAGATGGACTATCACGAAAGCCATCAGCATAAAAGCGCCAAAGGTATGGATAACGGCAACTAATTCAAGGCTTTCAATATTTGTTATTTCCATGCTGTCGCCTTGTGGGTAGCGATAAAACATATATACTAATCCGGAGACTACCATAACGGGTATGAAAAGTATTTTAAGTCCTAGATAAACTAATCGTTGTAAGGGGTTTAGTTTACTGATCAGGGTTTTTTTTGTAGGATGTGGTGCATTTCGGAATATGCCGAACAGGTAAAACTCTACTTGTGCCTGTAAATTTTTTGTTGTAGGTATGTATTGTTTCCATTCGCCTGTAGTGAAATGCCAGAAGATGGCGAATACTATCAGGATAATGAGTGCCCATGCTGCTTTGTTATGAATGCTTACAGCAGTTTCGAAGCCAAATAGGGTGTAGGAGCTATGGATTTCAAAACCTGTCAAAGCCAATAAGATAATCAGCAGGGCCTGATTCCAGTGCCAGAAGCGTTCGAAGCCTTGATAGACATATACTTTCTTGGTTTTTTTCATTGCGATACTAAATTAAAGTGTTTTACACCGTTTTTGTTTTCCGTGATGCCATGATCCGAATAAAGGCATGTACTACTATACCTGCAAATGACAGTATGAGCAACATTCTGCCGGCAAAATCAAGTAGTTCGTTACGGTCGCGGCCGGGCATATAAAAATCGGTAAGCGATGCTAAGCGACCATTTTCCCTTGTATGGCATTCTTTGCAGCTGACGGCTTCATGAGCTGGTGAAACCATATGATTGATAGGTAGATACATTTCAGTAGGGATAAAATCATGCTTGCCGCTATAAGGGAGATCAACATATGCCATCCCTTCTTCTATAGCTTGCTCCCATTCCAAATCAACCCATAAGGCTCCTTTGCCTTTTTCTTTATCCCAAAGCTTGGTTTGAATAAGTGTTAGGTTCTCGGTATCATATGGTTGTCGGCCACGATGTGTTTTAATAGGGATGATCTTGCTTTCGGTGTCTTTGTATTCACCAAATAAAGTGTTGATTTTTAGAAAAGCCTGTGCTGTATCTACTCTGTCGGTCAGCAAATGATGATCAGCAGTTCCGTTAAACCAGGCATATTCAGGTTGTACGTTTTTTTGCCAGACAAAATCGCCTTTTATGGAGGCATAAGTGATATTGCCTTCGTCATCCAATACTTCAAAACCTTTACCGTCTTTCTTACGGGTAGCTGTTGACCAGTCCCAATACATTTTAGTAGAATTTACTTTGGCATAAACGGGTATATGGCAGGTCTGGCAAGCTACTTTGATAGTGTGTTCGTTTAATATACTTTTTTTGTGGGGCGTTTCACCATGGCATTCGTCACAACTCAATCGATCAATATTTGATGAAGAGGTGCCGTAGTATTTTCCTTTCATCTGATGATTTTCGGCTGTATGACAGGCTATGCAGTTCATGTTCAGTCCATCAACACCCATATGGACGTCCACATCTTGTCCGGCTGTCAGCATAGCTATTTCTAAATCGCCGTGCTTGACGTTGTTACCGCCTCCGCCCATGAAATGACATGTTCCGCAGTTGTCACTTTTTGGAAGCCCAACAGAACCCAATATAGCTTTGAAATCGGGACCATCATCACCCATAACAGGATAACCGGCACCACCATTAGCTTTGGCATAGGTTCCCGTATGATCGTGACATATGATGCAATCTATATTATATTCATTTTCAAAATCAAAGCTTTTGTCAGACCAGCCGTAGCCTGCATGGCATTTCATACAACTTCCTTCGTTTGACTGTACGCCTGTACAAAAATTATTCAACAGGTTTTTTTTACCGATATAAACAACTCCGCGCCCGGGTATGTATTCTTCTCTCTCCCATTTGAAATGCGAACTTTGCAGCAGCTCATGACCCCGCTCGGTATGACACGACAAGCATGCAGCAGTGATCTCATGTGGGTTTTGAAAATCTTGTTGCAAAATCTCCATCTTACTATGATCAACGCCCGGCTGATGCGTTTGCGAATACTGCATCCGCAAATATTCTAACTTATGATTATTATCTGCCGGCTTACGCATCGCTAAGCTTACAATGATCAAAGGAGTGATGATGGCCAAAAAGAACAAAATAACCGAAGTAAAATTTTTTATCCTCATTTCCTTTGTTGGTTAATATTGATAATCAATTACTTATATTTTTAACAATTTGTTTACATTTATATATGCAAATGTATGCATATTTCAACTTCTTTTCTCAGAAACTCCAATTTAGGATGAATCTAAATATTTTGCTAAAATATTATTTTACAACGATTTATATCAATCCTTTTATTTAGAATGAATATAAATTACTATGCGTGCGTAAGATATATTCCGATTTTGTTGGAAAAAGACTTGTTGGACAGCTACAGAAAAAATTTTTTATTTGCTTTCAATCATAGGTGGGTTATGCCAAGCTATTCTTTTGATATAATCTGTAAGAATACATATTACGAAAATATAAACAGCTCAAAATCAGGATTATGATAGTAAGTCACATCAGTTTTTTTGAAAAATTGCAGCTCATAATATGTTTTAAATAGAGTTCAGGTTAGCAACTGACTAACAATTTCATGTGCATGCAGTTTACCAAATCCGGGTACATGGTGTTGGTAAAAGATAAGCAGATTGTCCAACAGGCTTCGTCTGATTTCTCTTGAAAACCCGAGTGTCTCTATATTGTCAAGCCGTGTCTGGCAGAGCTTGTACAAATATTGGCTGTTTTCAGCTGACAATGTATGTAGGTTTAGTTGATGTGATGGCTTGAATTCACCATCTATTATATCGAAAAGATACCCTGTGTTATACTGGTCAGTCTTTGGATAAAACCCAAGATGTCGGCTCAGTTCTATAATAAAATACAGGTGAAAGTCAGAAAATTTTTCTTTTCTCAGGTCAAACCATTCCAACGAATGGCTTAAGAAAGAGAATAAGGATGGGTTGGTTGTATGCTCTTTTAAGGTTCGGCTCAACAGTTCGCTCAGGAAGATGATGATGGTACTTTTCTTGATATTGGATGTGAAGCTATAAAATGGCTTTTCGAGTGTTGCCTCCGACATAAATTGCAATTCGCGTGTTGGATGGATTACTGCCTCAAATGCAAGCAGGCTAAGAGGTTGAAACAGAGCTGGTTTGAAACGGGATTTGCGCTTATATGCGCCTTTGATCATAAAGGATTGAAGTCCGTGAGACTCGGTATATATGCGTACGATCAGGCTGGAATCTCCGTAGCGGATGTGCTGTAATACTATTCCCCGGTTTTGGCTGCTCATTGGGTACGCATTACCATCACTTTGGTTGCCAATGTTTCCATACCTTGATCGTCGGTGATGAACACTAAATAAATACCCGGTTTCACATGATTTCCGTTGAGGATACGCCCGTCCCATACAGCTTGCCCACCTTCTGAACGTGTTTGATACACCAAATTCCCACTCATATCGGTTATCTTGACGATGGCATCGCGTACTATACCTTTGATAGCGATAGGCCCTTGATATTCCTGTCTGACAGGATTAGGATAGGCATACACATCGGTGTGGGTCACCGGAGGTTCAGTAGCATTGCCTTTATATGAAATGATTCCTTGTGAAGTGCCGAAAAACACTTCCCCATCAGCTGTAATAGCAATGCTGTTAACTGTATTGGAGAGTAACGGACTGTTGTCGGAATTGAAATAATGAATTTGTTCCAATCCGTCTTTCGACATCAGGAAAACACCGTTTTCTGTTCCGAACCATTTTTTATTTGAGCCATCTACTGCTATAGATAGAATTTTTTCGCTGCCAAGCAAATAATCTGCCTGACCGGTTCCATCGTTTCGTGGTACGAGTATTTGTACCGCATCAAAATTGGTATTTTGCTGAAAAATACGTTCTGGGTTATAAAATACTACAGGTCCTTTATCTGTTCCGACCCATACAGCTCCATCGTGATCGACTGCCATTGAATACACTGCGTTACCCGGTATATTCCCACCATTAGGTGATGAAGTAAGTATTTTGATCTGGTCGTCGGATATGTCATCGAAAGTGTTGTTATCGTTGAATACAATGATTTTTCCTTCTGATCGGCGAATGATCCATTTATAGTTGGATTTATCCACTATCATATTGCCTACATCAATTCCGCTTGCATTTGATCCCAGAAAGAATGACTGCCATTCGCCTGTTGGCTTGCGCATAGAAAGTATGTTGGCAGCACCAGTGTTGCATACCCACAGATTATTGTAGCTATCAAAATCTAATCCACTGATATTTATTAGTTTAGGTGAGGCGAGCCAGGGTCCTAAACTGCTGTTATGGATAGAATAGAACTCGGTCTTTTCAAAATTTGTAAACTCTACTACTCCTTTATGCCAGGTTCCTATATAGGCTATATTTGGGTTTAATGGATCAATGCCTACGCTTACATAGTCGGTGATGGTATCAAAACCGGAGGTATTGCTTGAGTTGTGTGTCTTCCATCGGTTGCCGTCATATGAAAAGATACCATCGTTCATATACATCTTACCCCAGTTATTACGTCTGCCGCCCGAAGCTACCCATACGTAACTTCCGCGTGCTTTAAGCTCATATACATTAGTGGTGGCCGGGCCGTTGAGCATAAATACTTCAGCAGAATGACCACCGTTAAATGTTTTAAGCAATCCACGACGGCGATCACCTATCCAAATATTTTTCTCACCATCCATAGCCACTCCGTACGGTTCTATCCCGGTTCCCTCAGGTGCATAGACCGACTGAATAAGCTCCATATCCTGATCATACAAATACACATTATACTGGTTAGCTACAAGAAGTTGATTATCATATGCCCTGATTTGCCGACGGATAGCATATCTGACTTGCTCAGCATAAGCCCATTGATTCCCATCAAACATAAACAAGGTATCGGTATTGTATTCATTACGGGTATAATTAAGATATAGCTTGCCATTGAAGGATTCTAACAGATTATAGTTCAAAAATGGATGTTTCAGACGGGTATCAAATGACCATTGGTTGAAGTCGGCAAGATTTGGACTGTCCAATGAAGCGTAATATACTCCTTTTTCGGTAGCAGCAAAAATTGTGTTTTGAAAAAACTCTACATCATTTACATTAATATATCCACCCTGAGGGCCGATGAAATAAGTATCGAAAACCTCTTGACGTACTATATCCAATACTACGATTCCAAAGCCACAAGCCAAAAACGCATATTTATCTCTGAAGCGGATGCTGTTGATGGTTTTATTACCCATCAACTCTTTATTTTTAATGTCGGTCAGGCTAACTATGCCCTCCGGTTTGATCAGGTCAATATTGGCATTGGTGTAGGCAACCAATAAGGTTTTATACTCTTTGCTATATCGAATGGTGCTGATCCCTATATCACTCAGGCCGTTAACCTTGTTCAATTGGCTCAACCAATTATCCTCTGTATTATATATCATCAGTTCATAAGGGGTAGCTGCATATATCAACTGATCGGCAATTTCAACATCAATCACATGTTGGTATGGCATATGGGTACGCCATTGCCCTATCCCAATCCCTTGAGCCTGACCGGAAAAGGAAAAGCTTATAAAAGAAAGGAAGAAAAGATACAGACGTAAACGAGACATCATTTTTTGGTTTTAATAAGCCCGTAAAAACGGATTACTTCTTTACTACAAAGAAACTGAAAATTATGCAAATTATTGCCTGACTATTGGTTTGCTTCACGAAACAATTTATCGGATATTTGGATTGGCATAAAAAAACATCCTACTTTTATGGCATCTCAAATTAAAAACAATATCCGGATCATGAGATGAACATGCTTTTTTAATCGTATTCACTATGGTAAATGATTAGCAAGGAAGTGTGCGGGGAAGTAAAGCGGTTTCATCAATTAATTTTTTAGAATCGTATCAACTATAACTAATCACAAAATTACTGACTTATGAAAAAAATATTCAAATTTATTGGCGGACTGATACTGTTGATAGCATTGCTTTTTGGTGTGTTCTTATTATGGATCAGCCAGCAAGATTATATGCCTCCTGCTGTAGAATCAGTGCCTGTTGTTGAGCACAAGCAATTATCCATACAGACCGACAGCCTTAGTTTTATAAGCTGGAACATAGGCTATGCCGGGTTGGATGTCGGGATGGATTTTTTTTACGACGGGGGTAAAAAAACCCGTACAGATGAACTCACTACCCGAAACAATTTAAATCGTATCATCGAATTTTTACAATACGAACCGGTTGACTTTATACTTTTGCAAGAGGTTGATTTCAAAGCTAAGCGAAGCTATCGAATCAATCAGGCTGATTTGATTTCTTTAGGCCTATCGGAATATAATCATGTGCAGGTGGTCAATTATGATGTTCCTTTTGTGCCTGTTCCACTAACAAACCCTATGGGGCAGGTTTACGCTGGAATGATGACCCTTACAGCCTTTTCCATAGAAGGTGCCATGCGATATGCGTATCCGCAAATTGTAGGATGGCCTGATCGGTTGTTTTTGTTAGACCGTTGTTTCATCGAAACACGTCATCGACTCCCAAACGGTGCTGATTTAGTCATACTCAACACCCATAACTCAGCTTTTGTTGCTGATCAGCAACGCATGCAATTGGAGTTGAATGTTATTAAGACCAGGATGTTGGAAGAATACGAGGCGGGAAATTACGTGTTAGCCGGAGGTGATTGGAATATGAATCCGCCTGATTTTACGCCATCAGCTGATTTTGGTGGGCATCACTACCTGCCTCTACCAGTAGTTATACCAGATAATATGCTGCCCGCAACATGGCAGATTGCATTTGATACCCAAGTGCCCAGCAACCGACATTTAGATGAAGCCTATGCAAAAGGGAGCACAGGAAGTACTACCATCGACTTCTTTATTGTTTCGCCTAATATAGAGCTGCTTGAAATTAAAGTGATTGACCTGAATTTTGAAAATAGCGACCATAATCCGGTTCAAATGAAAATTCGGCTAAAAAACATGTTTACCGGCTAAAACTGAACAAAGTGTAGGAAAGGTTGTTTATACCACTGGTTTTGGTTATACATTTCAATTCACGTTTCAGCCCGGAAATACTGGTAAAGGTTTCCGGGTTTTTGTTTTTTTACAAGCAATAGGAAGTGTTTTTCTTACAAAACAAAAAGCCGAAAGAGCGCTATCTAAAGTAGAACCAATTTTTAGTTTTGAAATATCTGTGGTTCTTTATTAATTTGCAGTCAGTATTCAACCTTAAAACTAAACAATATGGGATTTTTTTCAGAATTTAAAACGTTTGCCATGCGCGGGAACGTGATGGACATGGCGATTGGTATCATTATTGGCGGTGCTTTTGGGAAAATTGTTTCATCTTTAGTCAGTGATGTGATCATGCCGCCTATAGGTCTGTTGTTAGGAGGTGTTGATTTTTCGAACCTCAACATAGTAATGAAAAAAGCTGTGATGGAAGGTTCCGAGATCGTTGCACCTGCTGTAACATTAAATTATGGTACGTTTATCAATACTGTGATTGACTTTTTAATTATAGCTTTTGCAATATTTACTGCCATTAGGCTGATAAACAAACTAAAGAAAGATGAAGAAACTATAGCTGAGCCTGCTCCAGCACCTGAACCAAGTGCAGAGGAAAAACTGCTCACTGAGATCAGAGACCTGCTGAAAAAGTAATCACTAAAAGCCGGAGACTACAGCTCCGGCTTTTGCTTCTTGGATCAATCCAACAGCTTCACATACTGACGATATTCAGACTGTAAATCAGTATGTATCAACCCAATCAAATCAGTTTTCATCCTCATTTGAATCATCAGTATAGCACAGGCTTACCGATAATAATTCCTGTAAACTATAACGAACTGCTTGCAGACAAGCAAGGCAAAGCGTACATTTGTAAAAAATAAGTGGAAAAATTATTTCATACCATACAATATGTGCATATATATTTTTCATGAAAGCTTATTCATTGATATGATTCAAAATTGTATGCCACAGCAATGCGGTTCTTTTTGTTTAGTGGCACTGAACCGTCTTATACACAAAAACATACAAAATCTTAACAGATGAAAATTAATAAAGACTATTACTGTGTTATTATGGCTGGAGGCGTAGGGGCACGTTTCTGGCCGATGAGTACTAGCTTACGTCCCAAGCAATTTATTGATATTCTTGGAATAGGGCGAAGTTTGCTTCAGATGACTTATGATCGGTTTGCTCCTGTTTGTCTTCCCGAAAACATATATATAGTAACCAATGAGATATATAGGGATCAGACTTTGGAACAACTGCCTGAGCTCAGGCCCGAACAGGTTTTATGTGAGCCTGCCCGACGCAACACAGCACCTTGTATAGCCTATGCAAATCATGTGATTCAGCAGCGTAACCCTAATGCGGTCATAGTGGTAGCACCAAGTGATCATATCATAATCAATGAAGATATGTTTGCCTCGAATGTATTAGCTGCTATGCAGGTTGCTAACCAGCACGACTGGTTGATCACCTTAGGTATACAGCCCGGCAGACCCGATACAGGCTACGGATATATACAGTTTTTAGAAGAAAAAGAGCAGAAGCCGGCCGGACTAAAGAAAGTCAAAACATTTACCGAGAAACCCAATTTAGAGTTAGCTCAAACTTTTATCAAAAGTGGCGACTTCTTATGGAATGCAGGAATTTTTATCTGGTCGTTGAAGAGTATCAATCAGGCTTTTGAAAACTACCTTCCCGAAGTCAATGAATTATTCAAAGAAGGAGCAGGACTCTATGGTACTTCAGCTGAAAATGAATTCATCAGAAAGACTTATGCCGTTTGCCGGAATATTTCAATCGATTATGGGATCATGGAAAAGGCAGATAACGTGTATGTGATGCCGGTTGATTTCGGATGGAGCGACCTAGGAACATGGGGCTCTTTGTATGAGATCAGGCAAAAAGATGAAAACCGAAATACCATCATTGGTAATAATGTGATGACGTATGATACACAAGGATGTGTAGTCAACATGCCTAAAGACAAATTGGTAGTATTACAAGGGTTGACTGATTATATAGTCGTGGAAGAAGATGGTCATTTGATCATCTGCAAACGGCAGGATGAGCAGCAGATCAGACAGTTTGTAAATGATATTAAAGTTGAGAAAGGCGAGAAATATATTTAGCTACCGTTTTTCAGCCTGTACGGCTGATATGTAAGAGGGTTTTATAATCTAATATAGTAATTTGACGGCCTTGTTTGTCTATCAGTCCTTCTTTTTTAAACCGTGATAAGGTTCGGGTGATAGTTTCGCGCGATGCATGTACGAAATCACCTAAGTCTTTACCACTCAATGGCATTAGGAAGCTGTTGTTTGCAAATATTTCAGTCGAAAGATAAAGAAGAGCTTCGGCAACTCGCCCATGTATTTGCTTTTGCAGGCGATTGATGGCATGATCGAAAAAGCGCAGCTCGTCCTGACATAGCTCATTAATGATCTCATTTCCGAAACTGCCGTTTTGAAGAATAAGGTTCTTAAAAATATCGGTATCTATAAAACACAAATTAGTAGGTACCAAGGCAGTAGCCGAATACTGATACCGCCGGCCGTTTAGTATAGTGGGTATGCCAATAAAACGCAACGGTTTCACTATCTTTAATATTTGATCACGACTAGGACCCCTCTTGTGAATCTTTACCAATCCGCTACGGATATATGCGATATGAGACGTAAGCGAGCCTTGCTGGAAAATAATGGCATTTTTTTTAAACACTGATTCTGCACAGTTCTTCTCAAGCAGCGTAATCTCCGTAGTGTCTAAGGTTTCTACTGCTTGTGATTTGAAATGACAAAAAGTACAATTCGATTTTTCCGAGAGATCCATAACCAATTAATTTTTGGAAGCAGTACAAAAATACTAAAACCAGACTTATTTATCATTTAAACTGTGATTTAAAACACATTTTGAATCTACAAACTGAAGGGATTAATCTATATTTTTGAAAAAATTATTATATCCAATGTGTAAATTTGGTGCACTTTTTTCAAAAATCGGATTAGCAGCCGTCTTGCTCAGCATAATAGTCATGGTAGTGGGCTGGTTTTTACTCAATATCAAAGTTTGTATTTTTTCCACTATACTGATGTGTGTTGCAGCAGCCAGTTTTATTATTTGTATGGTATGCAATGGGATATTCAATCGTGAGAACGAAACAACCACCTGAATTGATGGGGGATTGTAACGGTATATGACATACTATACAATCAGCAGACCCTTCTCTGATTCAGTTTTTCTTTTGATCAGGGAAGGGTCTTTTATATGAGTGTGAGTTGATTGCTATTATGAGGATTCAATAACTCGGGCCCATCATTTTGAACCTTGTTCACTAAAGTTGAAACAGCTTCAAATTGAAGGTTCTCGTCAGCTAAAGGATTCAGAAAAGGTTCAATATCTGTAATGGTTTTTAAACTGAGCCATTGTTTTTCCAATTCACGGCTGAGTATAACAGGCATACGTTGATGTATGGGTTTCATGCTATCAACAGCTTGTGTAGTGAGTATTGAAAAGGTTTTTAAAACAGATCCATCCGCACGCTTCCACTGCTCCCAAATACCGGCCATTGAAAAGATCATCTCATCACTCACAAAAAACCGATAAGGCTGTTTGATCGTTCCTTTTCCCCATTCATAAAACCCATTGGCTGGGATCAGACATCGCTGCTGTTGGATTGCCTTACGGAAGGCAGGTTTCTCCATGATGGTCTCAATACGGCTGTTGATCATTTTTATGGCTATGGCTTCGTCTTTAGCCCAAGGAGGCAGTAGCCCCCATCGTAAATAGCTGATCTGGTGTGGGCTTTGGTTGGTTATGACAGCTAACCATTGCATAGGTGCACAGTTATACCCTTTAGGAGGTGGAGCACCCGGTTTCTGTGGGCGATGCAGCTCATCATACACTTCGATCTGATACCGCTGAGCTATTTCTTTTCCTTTAACTGATAACTGAAACCTGCCACACATAGTGTCAAAAATTGTAGTGTTTTATAATGTCGTCCAATATGCGATTGTGATCAAAAGCCAGTTGGGGGAGTTGATCTAAAGGAAACCAGGCTGTCTGAGCAGCATCATCATCAGCTACGGTCTGTGGTTTGAAGCTTACAAACGAAGTATATACTATGGTAATAGTACGGTGACGTGGATCGCGCACAGGGTCGCCATACGTATGAAACTGGGCGAAGTCAAGATCATTCAGGCCGGTCTCTTCTTCTACTTCACGTCGTACAGCGGCATTCAGGCTTTCATCCAGGTCAACAAAACCTCCGGGCAAAGCCCAAAAGCCCTGAAATGGAGGAAGCTTTCGACGAATCAACAACAACTCAATCAATCCGGCTGATTTGAAGAAAATAGCCGCATCAACCGTTACAGCAGGACGAGGATAAGGGTAGCTAAAAGACATGATCTCCAAAGATAGAAGTATTAAAACACATGTCTATTCACAGTAACGAAAAAGTTTGAATCTTCTTGAATTAGTATCCACCAACATTATAAGTCAATGTTAGTTACTAAATAAGTTTTCCAAATTTTTGATAAGATCAACTAATTCCTGACTTGTCTCCTTTAAATTTAGTGCGTTTTTTTAATCATTGTATTTCAGTGGTTTAATGTTTTATTTAAGTAAATTTACCTCACTAAGGAGTATTTTTATAAAGATTAGAGTGGTAAATACAGCATCAAAAGCTCAGGCAGTTCTACACATAGGCGGCGCAGCCGCCTATGTGTAGAACTCCTTACCCCAACTACCTGTTGTCATTCCGAACGCAGTGAGGAATCTAAAAAAATACATCTCTAATTTTTATGAATGGATAGAGCTCCCTGAGCAAGACATTCACGCTTTCATGCAGCTGCAACTCATCAGTCCGACAGGGCGTAAGCTGTATGAGGCACCGGCTAAGGGACGTTTTCATCAGATAGCATTGGAGTCTTATCCGGCAGGGCTGTACTTGGTACGCCTCTGGGACGGAGAACGTTGGCAGGTGCAAAAACTAATGAAACACTAAGGAACGGAAGTACTTTATTCAGTAGTAAACTCTAACAAACTGATAGTAAAATAAATGATTCCGCAAGCATCAAGCAGTCGTAAAGAATCGTGTGTGAGATTTCTCGCTGACGCTCGAATTGACGCGGAGCTCTTTACAGACAGGGAGTTCTACACATAGGCGGCTGCACCGCCTATGTGTAGAACTCCTTACCCCAACTACCTGTTGTCATTCCGAACGCAGTGAAGAATCTAAAAAAAAGTATATCTATGGTTTTTATGAATGGGCAGAAACAGTTTCAAAACTATAGGTACTTAGGCTCATATAATATTACAAATTATTATTAAAAAAAAAGAAAATGTTCAATTTGTTTTACTAAATTTACTTTAATTATCTAAATCTGTGAGTCCCGCTTATTTATGTTTGATTTTGAGACTTTTTTATCAAAAAGAATAATTAAAAAAGACAAACAGTATTTTATAACGATTCTAAATAAGGTTTTATATACTGACATCCAATTAGTTAGTATTCATTACAAATCTACCGAATGGGTTTTTGTTTTTTTTGCTTGAATTTTACGTAGAGTCTTTGTATATTGCAAGCTTAATTATAACTCACAAGTATTTAGTTATGACGACACAACAACTTAGATACCCTTGCGAGCGTTCCTTATGGTCATCATCGGAAACGGGAAAAGGGACTTTTATAAGGCTTTCCATAGGCTTATTGTGTCGCAATCACCTACTTTTATTTTTTCTTCTTTTTCGAAATCAATTCGTGCCTTACTGCACGACAAAATATATTTTTTGGCTTGGGAAGAACAACTTTGAGCTCTAAGCTCAGCTTGTTTATAGGATATGGGCAAGCTGAGTAAAAAGGAACATATTATAGAAACCAAATTAAAATGAAACCTTAATCAAAATTATAATGAAACGATTTTTATACACATTTTTATTCACGCTAATTATTGCGTTGTTTGCTACTGAAAGTCGAGCCCAGGAATATGTGCCTTTCCCGCTTTCAAATGCAATATGGAGTGAGGTATTTACGTCAAAGCAGCCTGATGAAGTGGAAACATATCAGTTTGGTATTGAAGGGGATACTGTTTACAACAATATTCAATATTCCAAGCTTTATTTACTCAATGATACTGTTTATCCGCTTTCTGTCGGGCGGTATTGCGGTGGAATACGGGAAGACGACATGAAAAGGATTTATATCATTGATTGTGATTGCGTTATGATCCCAACAATACCAATAATAGATGAAGTAGCATTATATGATTTTTCAAAATCTATAGGAGATACACTTTTTGTGGGGATTTATAGTTTTTATCCTTATAGTTATTTTATTATTAATGAAATTGACTCTATTTTAATTGATGGTAACTACCGCAAACGCTTTGATTTCGGTGTTGAAGAATGGATTGAAGGTATTGGCAGCACCAGAGGGCTTTTATCTCCCATTCAAGAACAACCGACAGGGTATCAGAAATGGAAATTGATTTGCTTAAACCAAGAAGGCTCTGTGACCTATCTTAATCCGGACTTCAACTCATGTTTTCCTATTTTAACTTCGATAGAAGAGCAAGAGCGGCAGCCTCATTTAATGATCTATCCGCATCCTGTAACAAACACAAGCTATTTGGAGGTTGGCGCGCAATTGGCATCATATGAAGTACTGGAGGTTTACAATATTTTAGGCAAATTAGAAAAACGAATTGCCATTACTCCGGGCGAAACACGAATTGAACTTAATAACAAGGACTTTAGAACCGGAATTTATTTGGTAGTATTAAAAGCAAAAAACCAATTGCTTATAAGCGATAAAATACTTGTTATTAATAATTGATGGTAATCATGAAAAGGCTTTTCCTTATAATGCCCCTATTGCTTATTAGTATTTCTGTATGTGCACAGGAGTTTGATATTCTTTTTCAGCAGTGTTATGGGGGGTCCGGCACTGACGGAATATTGGATGTG